>CAJDTP010000036.1_pt1 | contig 10876 bp, 12 predicted proteins | sample 7389851 | NCBI WGS metagenome assembly CAJDTP01 (sample SAMEA7055648, study PRJEB34461) | soil metagenome | biome: terrestrial ecosystem; feature: Peninsula; material: soil | place: Antarctica | collected 2016 | reverse complement strand
ATTCAGGATAATTGCCCCATCTGATCGTTCTCGCGGTTGTGGTTGTATGTGATTGTGAGGCCGGCAATATTGGAAATAGCGCATCTGGTTACCACCTGATGGATCAGCTCGGCATATACAGGGAGGGCAGCCTGCTATAACCCGTGTTTCCATAAGGTTTGGGGCGGTGACAGGGCAGCGAGGATGAATTTCCTTCTTTTCTCAAAGCTCTGATACTAACCCGGATGTTTCATAAATTGACGCACGCCCTCGCTGGTCTTTTGTTTCGTATGAAAATTTTGTTCAGTCGGGCGTATGAATAACTACGCCACTCTTTCAAAAAATCTCCCTACAAAACAAAATCCTGCGCAATCATCACGCGAATTTATGAAACATCCGGGTTAAAATACTCAACCTGAAAAATACTCGTAAAGTTATCGAGAAGCCACGCCACCGAGAAGAGCCATGTCATTGTCCCAAACAACTGCAAAAGATAAAGTTAAAACTCTGGCCGAGGCCTTGCCTTATATTCGGCGTTTTCACGGTAAAACGATTGTCATTAAATATGGCGGTAATGCCATGATCGAGGAGCATCTCAAACAAGGCTTCGCTCGCGACGTCGTGCTGCTGAAGCTTGTGGGAATGAACCCTGTAATCGTTCACGGCGGCGGGCCACAGATCAACGATATGCTGAAGCGGGTAGGCAAGCAAGGTGCGTTTATTCAGGGAATGCGCGTGACCGATGCCGAAACGATGGATGTGGTGGAAATGGTGCTGGGGCTGATCAATAAGGAAATCGTCAACCTTATAAACCAGCATGGAGGTCTTGCAGTTGGCTTGACCGGTAAAGACGGGAGCTTCATCCGTGCAAAAAAAATGCTTATGCAGGACAGCGAGAAAGCGGGCGGATGGCTTGATATCGGTCAGGTTGGGGAAATTGAAAGCATAAACCCTGCTTTGATCGAGCTATTGGAAACGCGCGATTTTATTCCGGTAATTGCCCCTGTCGGCGTGGGCAAGAATGGAGAATCCTACAATATCAATGCCGATCTGGTTGCGGGAGAACTGGCGAGAGTTCTGAATGCTGAGAAGCTGATCCTGCTTACTAATACCCCCGGTGTGCTGGACAAGAATGGTAACCTGTTAACCGGATTGACTGCGCAGAGAGTGTATGAATTATTTGCCGACGGAACCATCTCCGGCGGCATGATACCAAAGATCGGTTCTGCACTGGACGCGGTGAAAAACGGCGTCAAATCCTGTCACATTATTGATGGGCGGGTAGAGCACGGATTACTGCTTGAGGTAATGACGGATGAGGGTGTGGGTACGCTTATAAAGGCGAGCTAAGTGGATAGGCGGACCTTCACCAGAGATCCCGCGGCGGCGTCCGAACTAGATTCCAGCCCCATTGACCAGGTGTGGTTATTTTGCTGCTTACGATATCTCCCGACTTATTTCGTGAATATTCACGCCTGAGCCGCCCTGGCTCGGCACAGGCTTATAAGAATTTGAATTACAGAATTATCGAATCGAGGAATACATGGCATCCAAGCCCGGCGAGAGAAAAGATCAAATCCTGCAGGTTCTGGCGGGGATGCTGGAAGAGCCCCGTGCGGGGAAAATTACCACGGCGGCGCTGGCTGCCAACCTGCATGTTTCCGAGGCCGCCCTTTATCGTCATTTCGCCAGTAAGGCGCAGATGTACGATGGCTTGATCGAGTTCATCGAGAAAACTCTGTTTAGCCTTATCAATAAGTTGACAACGGAAGAGTCAAGCGGTGTTAAGCAAGTAGAAGGGATTTTAGCGCTACTGCTTGGTTTTGCGAAAAAGAACCCCGGTATGACGCGAGTATTGATCGGCGATGCGCTGATAAATGAAAATGATCGCCTGCAAACACGCATCAATCAATTGCACGACCGGTTGGAGGCGACGCTGAAACAGGCGCTGCGCTTCGCGGCCGGTGAGCGTGAAATCGCGTCCGATTCGGACATATCCGCCCAGGCAAACATGCTGATGTGCTACATCGCGGGCCGTTGGCATCAATTTGCCAAAAGCGGCTTCAAACGGGATCCAATGGAGTATTGGGAAGCGCAACGAAGGGCAATACTCTCAAGTGAAGCGTTCAAACATGTCGCTCCGGCCAATGATTGAAATGCTGATGGCAAAGCGGAGAACTACGCCGCCGCGTGCGCCGGGCTGAACCAGGCGAAGCACGCAACGCACGCAACACGCTAGCCAGATGGTGTTCTCCTACCGTCTGGGTGAAACCCGGAACCGCAGTTTCGAGCCAGGTTACCGCAGTAAAATCGATTGGGCGTCGATACGACCATCTCTGTATGCTTCCCACGCGATTTCTCCAAGTCGGGCGATCGCGTCGCGCTTGATGTGGTGGGATAAGGCTTACGTTATTGGTCCTTGTTACTGAAAGCGTACGGGAAGAAATCGGACTCGCATGACAAAATCATGCTCTGCTAAGAAGGCATGAAAAGCTCATCGACGTAGCACCATTTCCAGTTTTCACCGGGCTCAAACGATTTGATAATCGGATGAGACGTCTCGTGATAATGCTGGGTGGCATGCTTGTTCTTGGATGAGTCGCAGCAGCCGACATGGCCGCAGGTGAGGCACAGGCGCAAATGAACCCAGCTATCGCCCATTTTCAGGCAGTCCTCGCAACCTGCTGCGCTCGGGGTCACTCGCTGGACCTGATCCAGGTGGCTACACGTTTTTGCCATGTTTTCACCTCCATCTCAAGATATGGTTGCCCGGAATTCATTCAGTTGTACCGCATGCCGTGCATGCCGAGTCCTTATTCAATTTGACAGAACGCCATTCCATCGTCAAACCATCGAGCAGCAGCAAACGGCCATTCAGCGTTTCACCGATATTCAGCAGGATTTTTAGCGCTTCCGCTGCTTGCACACAACCAATTGTGCTCCTGGCGTAGGTCGAATACGGCGACTTGTCCATCGAAGCGCACTGCCGCGCCCGATACAAGCGGTTTTTTACGAATGATACAGGCTTGGTTGATGGCGAGCCGGGTGGAAAAATTATCGCTCGCATCTACCACGACGTCGGCATTCGTAACGACTTTCAACAATTTCTCCTCATCCATGCGCTCGTTTAGCGTAATCACATTGACTTCGGGATTGATTCCGGTAAGTGTCTTTTTGGCGGAATTTGTCTTGCTCATCCCGATGCGGCCAGTACTGTGAATGATTTGGCGCTGGAGATTGGTCAGGTCGACTTCGTCACTGTCGCAAATGGTAAGTTTGCCGACACCACTTGCAGCCAGGTACATCGCCGCGGGCGAACCCAGCCCGCCTGCACCGATAATAAGTACATGTGACCGAATTAAAGCTTCCTGCCCTTGTATGCCGATTTGCGGCAATAGAATGTGGCGGCTGTAGCGCAACAGTTGGTTGTCATTCATTGGTCACAATGGCGCGCGATTGTTGAGGCGCTTGAGCAAGATCCATTGTTGCCGGCAGAGATGGGGCGACAAAACGGCTTATAGGACAACATACCCCCATCGCCGGCTAGTATGGCGTCGGCATTATCGGGGAGGTAATTCTCATACGGTGCGATGCGCTTGCTTGTTGATGCCCTATTGCTCAGTGTAAGCACGCGTGCAGTAGGGCAGGTTGGTTGAGCTATAAAAATAGCTCGCATCGACATGATATCTATTGCCTTATGATGGAACCAGGCATCTGATCCTTGCAGGCACAAAACCGCCAATATTTAACGGGCGGCGCAACAAGCAAAGCGCTCTGCGCTAAATAACCCTTCATAACCGACGTACTCTACATAACCTGAGCAAACATATCATTGCCAGTAACGCCCGTAACGCGATCGACGGAGGAATTACCTGTAGCTTCTCTAACTCCTCCGCCTAGCAGCAGTTATTGAATCAATTCGTTATTTTTGCTGAATTCTTGTTCGCCGGGCTATCTTTGAAATAATTCATCGCCTGGGTCAGCAACAGGTCGCTGCTGGAGCCAAATTCCGCTGGCGGCTCCTGCTTCTTGTTTTTGTCCTCTCCGTTCTCCGGTTTTAGTATCTTGGCCTCGGGCTTGTTGGGCGCTACCTTTATCGCTTCTGTCGCAGGTTTGGCCTCCTGTGGTCTTCCGTTGGATAGGTGGTGGGCCAGGTCGGCTTCGCGCAAACGCTCAAATTCATCTTTCGCGGATTCGTCGAGGATATCGGGTGTAATCCCCTTGGCCTGGATGGATTGTCCGTTAGGCGTGTAGTAACGCGCGGTGGTGAGCTTTATGGCTGTGTTGTTGCCCAACGGCAGGATGGTTTGCACCGACCCTTTCCCGAATGTTTGCGTGCCCATCACGATGGACCGTTTGTGATCCTGAAGCGCGCCGGCGACAATCTCCGAAGCAGAGGCCGAGCCGCCATTTACCAGCGTAATCATTGGCACCAGGTAGAATTCGGGGCTGGCTTTGAGCTTCATCTTGGCATCTTCAGTACGGCCATCGGTATACACCACCAGCGAATTGGCCGGCAGAAAGGCGGCTGACACCGCTACGGCGCCGTTCAGCAGTCCCCCTGGATCATTGCGCAGATCCAGTACCAGCCCCTTCATCGGTACGGTGCTCTCCTTGAACAATTTATCGATGGCCTTGGCCAGGTTTTCGCCCGTTTGTTCCTGAAACTGCGTGATGCGTATGTATGCATAACCCGGTTCAATCAGCTTCGACTTGACGCTCTGTATCTTGATGACTGCTCGTACCAGCGTGAACACCAGCGGTTTAGTCTCACCCTTCCGCAACACGGTGAGGGTTATCGAGGTGTTGGGCTTGCCCCGCATACGCTTGATGGCATCGGTAAGCGAGAGGCCTTTGACTGCGGTATCGTCCAGCTTGATGATAAGGTCACCCGGTTTGATGCCTGCCCGAAACGCGGGCGTGTCTTCGATTGGCGAAATGACCTTGACGAATCCGTCTTCCATGCTGACTTCAATGCCCAACCCGCCAAACTCACCCTGCGTACCGATTTGCAGTTCCTTGAAAGCGTCCATGTCCAGATAGGCTGAATGCGGATCCAGGCCGGTCAGCATTCCGTTGATCGCCTCCGTGATAAGTTTCTTGTCTTCTACCGGCTCGACGTAATCGCTCTTGATGCGACCGAATACTTCAGTGAATGCGCGGAGCTCTTCGATTGGAAGAGGATGCAGCACCCCTTGGGTATCCTTGTCGGCGTTGGCAGAAAAATTGAGGCTCAGCATCACGCCGGTGATCAGGCCGAAGATAACCAAGCCAAAGTGCCGCATCTTGTTACCCATTAAACATTCTCCACATTTGTCCACGCAGTGTCGTTACTCATTTTATTCTGACCCAGTTCAAAGGGTCAAACGGTTTGCCTTGATGGCGCAATTCAAAGTATAAACCGGATTCGGGGTTACCACCGCTGTTTCCCACCGTAGCAATCGTATCTCCTCCGCGAACGGAATCACCTACCTTTTTATAGACGGTTTCGTTATTACCATAGAGGCTCATGTAGCTGCTGCCGTGATCAACAATCATCAGATTGCCGAATCCTCTCAGCCAGTCGGCAAATACGACGCGCCCACCTGCAATGGCTTTCACATCTCCACCCATAGCCGAACGGATGAATAATCCTTTCCACGTAATACCCCCATCAGCACGTGGACTACCGAAGCGGTTCGCAAGTTCCCCACGTACCGGCAAACTTAAGCGGCCTTTCAACGACGAGAACGGGCTTCCGTGTGTAGAAGCGTCGGGCAATCTTTCGTTGCTAAGGGAACTGGAACCGGAACCGCGCGGGGAGCTTCGTTTTTTCCGAGCGAGCATTTTAGCGATTTTGTCTACTAGACGGGTGAGGCGATCTTCGTCGCGCTTGAGCTTGCTGATTTCAAGCCGCTGCTGCTCGGCCTGAAGCGAAATCTGTGCGAGCAGTTCTGCGCGCTCGGCCTTTTTTTTCTCAAGGTGTTTTTTATGCTCGGCCTGCTTAGCCTGGATCGCAGTTATCTCCGCGGTTTTTTCGCGGCTTTGGCTGGCGAGCGCATCAAGCCGTTGAAGATTTGCGCGGAGCGCATCTATTTCCTCTATGCGTGCGCGGGAGAGATAGCCGTAGTAATGCAGATCACGGGCAATTTCATTAGGGTCTTGCTGATTGAGCAAGAGGCCCAGATACTCTTTTTTGCTACCTCCATCCAAATATTGCCGATAAAGCAATTTACCCAGTTGCAACTGTTGTGCCTGGATATCCCCCGCGACCAGTCCGGACTGCGTTTTTAATTGGCTTAGTTTTCCATTGGCTTCATGTTGCTCCCGCGCAAGCGTCATCAACTTGCGATTGGCGGCGCTGATTGCCTGCTCCGCTTCACGCAGTGCACCAGCCGCACCCGATTTCGACTCCTCCGTATCCGCCAGTTCTTCCTGTAAGCTTTCAATTCGGCTGCGCAGTTGCTTCAGCTCTTCCTTTTCAACTCTGGGAGCTGCATGGAGCGAATGCGGTAGTATCAGTGCCCCAGCTAGAATCAGCTCGCAAATCACACTCAACCATATATTGATGCCGCGCAGGAATGAAATTTTCAAACGTATCTTTACCGAAGAAACCATGCGCCACGGGAGCGATACCGATTCACCTTGGGAAACTGTCAAGCTACGATGAAGACTATCGTACGTACAAATGAAATGGCTGAGCAGAACTTATAGCGAAGGCAGTATTTTTCCCTGATTTGCTACAACCTGCATCGCTTGTTCGATCTCTGCCTGATCGCCGAGATAGTAACTTCGAATGGGTTTCAAATCTTCCTCAAGTTCGTACACAAGCGGAACGCCTGTAGGGATGTTGAGTTCCATGACATCCTGCTCGGAAAGATTGTCGAAATACATGACCAGCGCTCGTAGCGAATTGCCATGAGCGGCGATGAGTATGCGCTGACCCGACTGGACCTGGGGTGCGATTGTTTCGTTCCAGTAGGGGAGGAACCTTGCGACGGTATCCTGCAGGCATTCTGTCAGCGGAATATCTTCTCTCTCCAAATTACGATAGCGGGGATCGAAGCCGGGGTAGCGTTCATCCTCCGGGGTTAGCGCGGGTGGCCGGACGTTGTAGCTGCGCCGCCAGATCTGCACCTGCTCCTCGCCATACTTGAGTGCCGTCTCAAGCTTGTTCAAGCCTTGTAGTGCCCCGTAATGACGCTCGTTCAATCGCCACGTCAAGTTAACGGGAATCCACATCTGATCCAGTTCGTCCAGCACGATCCACAAGGTGCGAATCGAACGCTTCAATACTGAAGTATACGCAATATCGAACGTAAATCCGCCTTCCCGCAGCAAGCGTCCGGAATTTTGGGCTTCTTCCACACCTTTTGGAGACAAGTCCACATCGGTCCAGCCAGTGAACCGATTCTCTTTATTCCACGTGCTTTCTCCATGCCGCAGGAGAATGAGTTTTTTCATATTGTTCATAGAAAGGATGAGATTTTCCGCAAAACGGTTTGAAATGCTATAGTATTTTAATGTATTTCGGGCACGACCGCAGCATGGGAGAGGGGTTCAAGCCTGAATACCCCGAATACCAGAGGTTTCCCAAGACGAGACAAACTGATTTTGTCGCCCGGCACCACATTTGCCTATGCATTGCGCCCATAACCTGGTGGCCCTGCCGGCCTCTGCGCCGAGCAGTCATGAGTACGTACACTTCTTATTCGCGGAACAAGAGAATTCCTCAATGTTCCCGTCTCTGATAAAATCCACGGTCAAGTATATCAAGGAGTATGGACGTGTCATTCTTGCAAAACAATATTGCGCTTATCGTGGCTGCTCTCGCAAGTGGCGGCATGCTGTTGTGGCCGATGCTAACGCGCCGCTCCGGCGGCGAGGTGGAAACGCTGGTGGCGGTTCAAATGATCAATTACAAGGACGGATTGGCGTTGGACGTGCGCGAAGGTAGTGAATACGAAGCGGGCCATTTACCCAATTCAAAGCATATTCCTTCGGATAAACTTGAGCAGCGCCTCTCGGAGCTTGAAAAATTCAAGGACAAGCCGATTATATTAATACATCGCACCGGGACGAATTCGTCGGGCAAATCTCGTTCTATCCTGCGCAGTAATGGTTTTACGCACGTATATAACCTTACAGGCGGCATCGATGCATGGCGGCAGGCAAACTTACCGGTAGTAAAAAAATAAAGGACGGCTGATGACGAGGGTAGTCATGTATTCCACGGCTTTCTGCCCGTACTGCATAATGGCGGAGCGAATGTTGCGTGCCCGAGGGGTGACGGAAATAGAAAAAATTCGTATCGACCAGGACCCTGCACGGCGTGCCGAGATGATGGAAAAAACGGGACGCCGTACCGTCCCGCAAATCTACATAGGCGACATTCATGTAGGCGGATACGATGACCTCGCGAAGCTTGACCGCACTGATGGGTTGGTAAAGCTTCTTGCAGCCTGAGTGGCGCGATAAAAAAAATAAAGTGAACTGAGCCTTGGTAAAGTGAGCGTACAAGCCCCGGTTCAATTGGGCGGAACGTATTCTTGAGGGATTTTCGGCCAGGGCAAATTTCTGCCATGCGCGGTTGAATCCGAGGTCGGCTCAAGGTTCTTGAATCTGTATCCCTGCGGCGAGAATGCCTTACGCTAACAGATATTTTCGATTACTCTTTTTGATTATCCTATGGACCCCATATGAGCGACCAGCAGCAACCGGTTTTCAGCATTGAAAAAATCTACGTCAGGGACTTGTCTCTCGAGATACCTAACGCGCCACGAATTTTTCTTGATCGCGAAACGCCCGAGGTCAACATTCAATTGCATACCAAGAGTGAGCGCATCGATGAAGGTATGTATGAAGTATTGCTGACGATAACCGCCACCGCGAAAGTCAAGGAGAAGACGATGTTTCTGGTGGAGGTGCAGCAGGCGGGCATTTTTCAGATTCGCCACGTGCCTGAAGGTGAAATGGACGCCGTGCTGGGCATTGCGTGTCCTAATATTCTTTTCCCTTACTTGCGTGAAGTGGTTTCCGACATTGTTACCCGTGCCGGATTTCACGCCGTGATTCTAAGCCCTGTCAATTTTGAAGCGCTTTACTATCAGGGTAAACAGCAGGCCGAGCAGAACTCGGCAACGGCAGAGAAGGTGGAAAAGGCGGAAGAAACACAAAAAATAACGCATTAGATATGAAATATGCGTGTGCCGGATTATTGAGAATGGTCCTGCTGAAGCGGGCTCTGGCGCAATTATGGATTGTGGTGCTGACATTTCCGGCGCCTGCCATTGCGGCGCTGGAGTTTTTCTCGACAAACGATGATGCTGTCATCATGTACGATGCACCCTCGCTCAAGGCCGTTAAGCTATATGCTGCAAGCCGTGATCTACCGGTAGAGGCCGTGGTGAAAGTCGAAGGCTGGGTCAAGATCCGCGATAGCGAAGGTACCCTTGCCTGGGTAGAAGCAAAAGCATTGAGCGAAAAACGCCATGTCATCGTTACTGCCCCCCTCGCAGAGGTGTATCAGACTGCGAATACGAGTTCGCCGCTTGTATTCCAGGCGCAGCAAGGCGTTATCATGGAATGGCTCGAGTCAGCAGCCAATGGTTGGGTCAGGGTGCGCCATCGCGATGGCCAAAACGGTTACGTCAGAGCAAATCAGGTCTGGGGTTCATGAGAATAGCCGTTTTGGGCGCGGGCGCTTGGGGAACCTCCCTGGCGATCAGTCTCAGTGCAAATTCCAACTCCGGTCACCAGGTGACTTTATGGTCCAGGGATCCGCAACATGTTGCCGAGCTTGCTTCCGAGCGTATCAACAAGCGTTATTTTCCCGTTTTTTCCTTGCCCGATTCTCTGCGATTGACGTCAGCTCTCGATGTGGCCATTGAAGCGGCGGAACTCGTTCTGATCGTCGTTCCGGTTTCCGGGCTACGCGGGACGCTTCATGGAATTGCCGCCTGCGGGAAACCCGTGCCGGTCATATGGGGATGCAAGGGATTCGAGGCCCGATCCGCAAAGCTTCCTCATCAGGTTGCGGAGGAAGAATACGGTGGGATGGCGCCTTGCGGCGTATTGTCAGGTCCCAGTTTTGCGCAGGAAGTCGCGCAGGGGCTTCCCGCCGCCTTGACTTTGGCATCTCGTGATGTGGAATTTTCACGGCGGGTCGCGGCCCAATTGCACACCGCGAGGTTGCGCGTCTATTCATGCAGCGATATCGTTGGCGTAGAAACGGGTGGGGCAGTCAAGAACGTGATATCGATTGCCGCAGGAATCTGCGACGGCCTCGCACTTGGCTACAATGCCCGGGCAGCGTTGATTACGCGAGGTCTGGCGGAGATTGCCCGCCTGGGCCTGAAACTCGGCGGTCGCATGGAAACGTTTATGGGGTTGACCGGCCTGGGCGATCTGATACTGACCTGCACCGGCGATCTGTCGCGCAACCGGCGAGTGGGACTCGCGCTTGCAGAAGGCCGCCCGTTACCGGCAATACTGCGGGAATTAGGACATACCGCCGAGGGAGTTCATACAGCGGGGGAAGTATTGCGGCTAAGCCAGGAATTGAAAATTGAGATGCCGATCACGAGGGCGGTATGCAGCATACTTCATGATGGCGTGCCGGCAAGAGAGGCGGTGGAAGCGCTGCTTAACCGCGAGCCGAAGACCGAAAATTATTGAACCGATGGAGGGTTGGTAGAAGCCACCCTTGACCCAGGTTTTATTTGCGTGGATTCAACTCTGAAGTGCAACTTTTGTAAGTGAATTTAGGTGGCGAGCTGCGTTAACATCAGAGTCACTTAAACGACCAAGTAAAAGGAGCAGAGATGAGGCGATACACGCAGCTCACCGAGGAGCAACGATACCAGATTTACGGCTTGAGCTGGAAGGTGGTTTGCCGATCAGCCACGAAATTATTTAC
>CAJDTP010000020.1_pt1 | contig 11370 bp, 12 predicted proteins | sample 7389851 | NCBI WGS metagenome assembly CAJDTP01 (sample SAMEA7055648, study PRJEB34461) | soil metagenome | biome: terrestrial ecosystem; feature: Peninsula; material: soil | place: Antarctica | collected 2016 | reverse complement strand
GAGCTTGGCGAGGCCACGGTAATCAAGCAGGACTTTTGCAAGGGGATAGTCCAGTGCAAGCCGTTGCAGCACATCTTCGTCCGTGGAAGGCACACCGCCAGGAGTTTTTTTAATGACGGGCAACTTGAGCTTGTTGAACAGAATTTCCTGAATCTGCTTCGTTGAATTCAGATTGAACGGCTGTCCGGCGATTAAACACGCGCGGTTCTCCAGTAACAGCATTTTTTCGCCGAGTTCGCGGCTTTGGTTTTCCAGCAACTTCAGGTCCAGAAGTACGCCGGTGCGCTCCATGTCGAACAGTATCTCCATCGCCGGCATTTCAAGAGCGCGATAAATGTATTCAAGCTTTGCATCCGCTGCAATTTCAGGGTACAGGTGTTGATGCAACTGCAGCGTGATGTCGGCATCTTCAGCCGCATATTGCGAGGCGCGTTCGATGTCCACCTGATCAAAATTTATCCGGCTGACTCCTTTGCCCGTCATCTCATCATAACTGACAGCCTTTACGCCGAGATGCCGCAATGCAAGATTATCCATATCGTGCGGGCGATGTGATTCGAGCACATAGGACTGGAGCAGCGTGTCATGAACGATACCGTTCAAGGCGATACCGTAACTGGCAAAAATATGCTTATCGTACTTCAGATTCTGCCCGAGTTTTAGCTTGGCCGGATCGGTCAGCCAGGGCCTGAGCTTATCTAGGACAAGATCGAACGGCAGTTGCTGCGGCGCGCCGGCGTACTGGTGCGCGAGCGGCAGGTAAGCTGCCTGGTGAGGCTCAACGGAAAATGCGATGCCGACGAGCCGCGCCTGCATCGGGTCCAGCCCGGTGGTTTCGGTATCCAGTGAAACCACCGGCGCGGCATCGATACGCATGACCCATTCATCGAGCTGGGCCGGTGTAACAATGGTTTGGTAGTCCACCGGCACCCGGTCGGCGCGTATCTCGCCCGCACTCGCTTGCGGATAAGTCCGAGCCAGGGATAGGGAAAGCTCGCCGCCCTTTTCTCCCGAGCCCAGATCCCGCAACTCTCGCAGCCATGTTTTAAAGTCCAACCGCTCATACAGTTCCTCCAGCCTGGCGGTATTTTGCGGCTGCAGCCCAAGGCCATGCAGGCTTACCGGTAAGGCGACATCGCACTTGATCGTGAGGAGCTCACGAGACCTGCTCAACCAATCGAGAGCGCCGCGTAAATTTTCGCCGACCACACCGCCGATTTCATCGGCATGGGTGACAATATTGTCCAGCGTACCGTATTGCCTGAGCCATTTTACCGCGGTTTTAGGGCCGACCTTCGGCACGCCCGGAATGTTGTCGGATGCGTCGCCGACCAGTGCCAGATAATCGATCATGCACGCCGGCGTAACGCCGAACCGGGCCACCACGCCGGCTTCATCAAGCGTTTCGTTTGTCATGGTATTCACCAGCGTTACCTGCTGATTCACAAGCTGCGCGATATCCTTGTCGCCGGTAGAAATTATGCAACGCATATTCTCCCGTTCAGCCTGTTTAGCCAGCGTAGCGATCACATCATCCGCTTCCACCCCTTCCACGATCAGCATCGGCCATCCCATGGCATTGATGCATTCATAAAGCGGCGCTATCTGGGCAACGAGATCATCCGGCATGGGAGGCCGATGCGATTTATACTGCGCGTAAAGGTCATCGCGAAAAGTCTTGCCTTTTGCATCAAATACGCACGCGCTATAATGGGCTTCGTAATCCTTGTGAAGGCGGCGTAACATATTGATCACGCCATAAATCGCCCCCGTCGGCTCGTTGTTGCGGTTGCGGAAGTCCGGTAACGCATGAAAAGCGCGATATAGGTAGGATGAACCGTCAACCAGCAGTAATGTTTTCATCTAACTCCAAAGGTTTTTGCCAATGAGCCCGAAAGACAAATTAGCCCGTACCATGACAAACGAATTTCGGGAACAGACCTGGTCGGCGAGCGAATCGTGGCGCGTGTTCAGAATTATGGCAGAATTTGTCGAAGCGACGGAACGCTTGAGTTCGATCAGGCCCGCTGTAAGCATTTTTGGTAGTGCACGTACGCTCCCTGAGCATCCATACTATAAACTGACCGAACAGATCACCCGCCAATTGTCCGACGCGGGTTTTGCCGTAATCTCCGGCGGTGGCCCCGGTATTATGGAAGCGGCCAACAAGGGTGCTTATTTTGGGAAATCACCCAGTATCGGCCTAAACATCCAACTCCCTCATGAACAGCACCGCAATATCTACCAGGACGTCAGCCAGACCTTTCGTCATTTTTTTGCGCGTAAATACATGTTCGTCAAGTTCGCCAGTGCATACGTCGTCTTACCGGGCGGATTTGGTACCCTTGATGAACTAATGGAAGCGCTCACGCTTGTTCAGACCGGCAAGACCCGGAAAATGCCTATTATCCTCGTTTGTTCGGATTTTTGGCGCGGCATGATTGATTGGCTCCAGCAAGTGCTTGTCTCGGAAGGCATGATCGGCCCGGAAGATATGAACCTGATACAGATGATCGATGAGCCGGGCGAGGTGGTGGATGCCATATTCAAATATTATGAAACACGGGGTTTCGAGCCTTCCGCAGCCGAGCGCGAAGTCCAACTCAATCTGTAATGGCGGGTCATTTCGGATAGAATGACATATTGACCCTGACCCTGCCGGGAGGCGCCATGCGTCGTATAGTTCTTGCATTATTATTGATCTGTGCACTACCCGCAGCAGCGCAATCCAATGAGCCCAAGGATCTCCGACCCTTGCCCGAGGTTCCGGAGCCACCAGAATTACCTTTGCCTTCACCGGGTACTGACGATGAAGACGCCTCGCTGGAGCCACAGGTTACGATCACGAGGCGCGGAGAGGACCAGATCGAGGAATACCGGATCAATGGCCAGATTTATATGATCAAGGTGACGCCTAGTATTGGCCTGCCGTATTACCTGATGGATAACCGCGGAGACGGAACATTTTCCGCCCATGACACCGGCGGCCTCGACCAACGCATTCGTCCTCCGATGTGGGTAATACGCGAGTTTTGACTTTTGATTAAACCCAGATCCATTAGGACGCGAGATGATGGCGAGGCAGGTTGCGAGACAGTTTTGCCGGTTGAGAGAAGTCCATAGCTTGGTCTATGGACGCCGCTCAGGTAGCAAAAATGGCCGCAAACTGACCGCCAGTACTCGCGTAGGCTCGCAGAGCCGCCTAATGAATTATCTGGGATGAAGGCAGCGAGATTCTTCTTCCCGTTGCTGCTTGGCTTTTTCGTCCTGTTGCTGCTTAGCCTTCTTTGCTCCCGTTCATGTCCGTCTATACCACTGTCACGCAGCACCAGCTTTCTGCCTGGCTGAAAAACTACTCTCTCGGGTCATTGATCGATCTGCAGGGCATCTCCTCGGGCATCGAAAACACTAATTATTTCGTCACGACCAATCACGGCAAGTACGTTCTTACCCTGTTTGAAAAGCTGAGCGCTTCGGACTTGCCCTACTACCTGAATCTGATGGCCTACCTGTCGCGCCATGGCATTCCGTGCCCCAGCCCAATCGCGGATCTCGACAATAAATTTCTTGGCGAACTCAACGGCAAACCGGCGAGCATCGTTAGCTGCCTGCACGGAAAATCTCAGGAAAATCCGACTACCCTGCACTGCGCTGAAGTCGGCGACCTCTTGGCAAGCATGCATTTATCCGGCCTTTCCTATCCCGAGAAAATGGAGAACTCGCGCGGGCCAAAGTGGTGGAAGGCCACGGCACCTGACGTCATGCCATTTCTTGCCACAGAGGATGCGAGAGTTCTTCGGGAAGAATTACGTTTTCAGTCGTTGTATCGTTTTGAAAACCTCCCCCGGGGCGTAATTCATGCAGATCTGTTTCGCGACAATGTCCTGTTCAACAACAACGCGGTGGGCGGCATGATCGATTTCTATTTCGCTTGCAACGATGTCTTGCTGTACGATCTCGCCATTGCCGCCAACGACTGGTGCCTGAACGAAAATGGCGAACTGGATGCGGCACGTACGTCATCTTTACTCCAGGCCTATCACCGCACCCGCCCGCTTACTGCCAGCGAACGGGACGCCTGGCCAGTAATGCTGCGCGCCGCGGCTTTGCGCTTCTGGTTATCGCGGCTCCAGGATTATCATTTGCCGCGCATGGGCGAACTCACTCATGTCAAAGACCCTGCCCACTTTATGCATATACTGAAGAACCATGCGACAACCCACGCCAAACTGACGCCGGTTTGGGTTTGAGTATAAAACTGCGACAACGCTTTGCGGCGGGCACAGCCCTATCGGAGATAAAAAATGCAAGTCAGGCAAGTGGATGCAAAACAGGGATGGCAGTGGATAATGAGTGGCTTTTTTTTGTTCCGCAGAGCTCCTCTGGTATGGATTATCCTGTGCGCCACCTTGCTGCTGATCGCTGCCACACTGGCGCTTATTCCGATAGCAGGACAGTTTATTTTTACTTTACTCTCGCCGGTATTCCTGGCGGGCGTGATGATGGGATGTAAAACACTGGAAGAGGGTGGCCGACTGGAGATTACCCACTTGTTGGCAGGCTTTCGCGGCACTGCGTCTCCGTTGATTACGATAGGAGGAATCTATCTGGTAGGGCAAGTGCTGATTGTTGGCGTGTTCATGCTGGTCGGAGGCGACGTACTGATGGGTTTGTTGCTGGAGGGGAAAAGGGTCGATGAAAATGAGTTGCGGAATGTATCAGGCGATATGCTCTCCGCATCCCTGGTGGCGCTCGTGTTGACCATTCCGCTTTTGATGGCTGTCTGGTTCGCGCCACTGCTGGTGAAATTCGGCAACATGCAGGCGTTGGACGCAATGCGATCCAGCTTTGTTGCCTGCCTGAAAAATATCGTTCCACTTCAGGTTTATGGCATTACGCTGGTAGTCGTCATGACAATACTGATGATGCTGGCAAGTAGCCTGCTCGGTCCTTCGCCAATAGTACAGTTAGCAATAATCATGGTCATGTCGCCGATCTTGTTCGCTTCCATTTTTGCAAGTTACCGCGACATTTTCCAGGATTCGGCGGAAGCCGCGTAACAATTCTTCAAAACAATTCTTCAAAAGCTTCCGATCCATCCGGCTTCATGCACAGCCCAGCTTGGCATACTCCAGCAATAACCACTTTGTGCCAGCACGGTTAAACTTGACCTCGACACGAGCGTCTGCGCCGCTTCCTTCGCAATTGACGATTACACCCGTGCCAAACTTGGCATGCACAACATTCTGTCCTACTCGCCAGGGCGATGCCGGTGAGTCGTGCCTCACGGATTGCTGGATTGCCTTGCCATATCCATGGGCGTAATCCCCGAGGCCCGATTCGGGATTTCGAATTGCTGCCTTCTGCAGCGGTTGCAACCACTTCAGCAAGTTGTCCGGAATTTCCTGCAAAAACCGCGAAGGAATGTTATAGCGGGTCTGGCCATGAAGCATGCGGCTTTGGGCGAAACTCAAATACAACCTGCGCCTGGCCCGGGTTAACGCGACATACATCAACCGCCGTTCCTCTTCGAGGCCGGCTGCTTCGTTACGACTGTTATCATGTGGAAACAGGCCTTCTTCCAATCCACTCAGAAATACGCTGTGAAATTCAAGACCCTTGGACGAGTGCACCGTCATCAACTGAAGCGCATCCTCACCACCGCCAGCCTGATGCTCCCCCGCTTCCAGTGACGCATGGGCAAGAAATACCGTGAGGCTATCATCCTCCGCCTCATGTACGAAGCTCGCGGCAGCAGTGACCAATTCATTCAAGTTTTCCAGCCGGTCTGCTCCCTCACGTTCGGCACGATAATGCGCCACTAACCCACTATGCTCCAGGACGTGCTCCACTACCTCCGGTAGCGGCAATTTCTCGCATACCTGGCGCATGGATTCGATCATCGCGACAAAACCGCCAATTCCTTTCTTTGACTTCTCCGGTCCCTTACCACCATCAGGTCTCGCAGGGGTTTTATCTTTCGCTTCCGGTAAAGGAAGCGCTCCACCTCCGCATTTCTCGATCATTGCTTCCCAAAGGCTTCCTCCTTGCCGCCTGGCTTCGTCCTGTAACTGCTCCAGACTTCGCATACCGATACCGCGCGCAGGAAAGTTAACAATCCTGAGCAGCGCATTGTCGTCGCCGAGGTTGACCAATAGCCGAAGATACGCCAGGGCATGCTTGATTTCCTGCCGCTCGAAAAAACGCATTCCGCCATAAACCCGATACGGCAATGAGGCGTTGAACAAAGCATGCTCCAGCACCCGGGATTGCGCATTGGAACGGTACAGCAATGCCATCTGGGACAGCGCCACACCTTCCGCACGCAGCGATTTTGCTTCGCCCACGATGAATGCAGCCTCATCGAAATCGTTTGGCGCGTTATACACGCGTATCGGTTCGCCATGGCCCTCGGAGGTCCACAGATTTTTGCCGAGCCGGCCGCTATTGTTGCGTATCAGCGTGTTGGCGGCATCCAGTATATTGCCGTGCGAGCGATAGTTCTGCTCCAGCTTGATGATTTTCGAAATACGAAAGTCGCTTTCAAACTCTTTCATATTGCCGGTGTTGGCGCCACGAAATGCATAGATACTCTGGTCGTCGTCTCCAACGGCAAATACAGCAGCCTGCTCGCCGGCGAGCAGCCTTAGCCATCTGTATTGCAGACGGCTCGTGTCCTGAAATTCATCCACCAGAATATGGTGGAAGCGGCTGCGATAATGCTCGCGAACGATTTCGTTCCGGCTCAGCAGTTCGTAGCTGCGCAGCAGCAACTCAGCAAAATCAACTACGCCTTCCTTATTGCATTGCTGCTCGTAGGAAAGGTAAAACTCAACCGCCTTGCGCGCAAAATCGTCGTAGGTTTCAACCTGCGACGCCCTCAACCCCTCATCTTTTGCGTTGTTGATGAACCATTGGACTTGCCGCGGCGGAAATTTCTCGTCATCCGCGCCCAGATTCTTCAGGATACGCTTGATTACCGCCAGTTGATCAGCGGAATCCAGAATCTGAAAAGCCTGCGGCAACCCGGCATCCTGATGATGGGCGCGAAGCATGCGATTGCACAGCCCGTGGAACGTGCCTATCCACATACCGCGCGTATTGATCGGCAGCATTGAAGAAATGCGGGTAAGCATTTCCTTCGCCGCCTTGTTGGTGAAAGTGACGGCCAGTATGCCGTGAGGACTCACCTGGCTGGACTGGATCAAATAGACAATGCGCGTAGTGAGTACCCGTGTCTTGCCGCTACCCGCACCCGCCAGCACCAATGCCGACTGGTGCGGCAAAGTGACCGCTTCGCGTTGTTCAGGATTCAGTGCAGAAAGAGAAGGAGAAGGCATTATGGAAAAGGTTTCCGGTGAGATATTCCGGAATAATCTTGAATTCCGGAATTGGGTAAGGCTCAGCGTGCAGGCGGGGCACGACGAGTTTCTGTATAGCTTGACGTTAACTGCTGGGCTCGGGGTTACCGGCTTTTATGCCATTTGTGGAGTAGTCGGGCAAAAAGAAGATATGGCACCGCTATAAATTCCAGCTTCGCGGCGTTATGTGGCGCTGTGAGCTTGAAAACAACAGGCAATCCATTAAATGAGCCGTTGAAGCGGGGTTTTATAGGGCGCCCTTATCGATAATATTACATGACTATTTGCTTCGGCTTTTCCTCACCAGATCCAGAATAAGCGGCGTCAGAACCAATTCTATCGCCAGACCCATTTTACCGCCCGGCACTACAATCGTGTTCGGGCGAGACATGAACGAGTCGTGAATCATCGAAAGCAGGTACGGAAAATCGACGTTCTTGGGGTCGCGGAATCGAATCACGACAAAACTTTCATCCAGGGTAGGTATATCCCGTGCAATAAAAGGATTGGACGTATCCACCGTCGGCACACGCTGAAAGTTGACATGCGAACGTGAAAATTGCGGCGTAATATAATGCACATAATCATGCATGCGACGAAGAATGGTGTGGGTTACCGCCTCTGCGGAATACCCCCGCGCATTCATGTCGCGATGGATTTTCTGTATCCATTCCAGATTGACAATGGGCGTCACACCTACCAGCAGATCGACATGTTGCGTAACGTCGACGGTATCGCTTTCGACCCCGCCATGCAAACCTTCGTAAAATAATAGATCGGAACCGGGTTTTATCGGCGACCATGGGGTGAAGGTACCCGCTTTCTGCTGATATGGCGCAGCTTCTTCATCATTGTGCAGGTACAGGCGAACCTGGCCGCTTCCAGTCTCGCCATATTCCTTGAATAGCGCTTCGAGCTTCTCGAATTCGTTCGCTTCGGGACCGAAATGGCTGATGGCATGACCGCCATCTTTCTCCGAATCACTTACGGCGTTTTTCATTCCCTCGCGATCGTAGCGATGGAAGCTATCGCCTTCTACCACCGCAGCAGTCAGTGTCTCGCGCCGAAAAATATGCTCGAAACTGTTCTTGACCGTCGACGTACCGGCGCCGGAAGACCCAGTAACGGCGATGACGGGGTGCTTTTGTGACATACAGGCTTTCTCCTCAGGATAATAAGATGTTATGGGGCTTTGCGTCAGTGGTTTCGCTGATTTCAGCAAATCTCGAGCAGCGTAATGATAACTGTTTTTTTAATAATTTTGGTGGCAACGGTTGAGGATAAAGTCATTTCACGCTTGTGAGCAAATAGCTTGCCCGCAATCAATGTTTTCTTATAGGGAACGTTTTCTTATAGGGAACGATTCATGGAAAATACTCTAGTTTGACATTCGCGGGTCTCTGGCATAGAATGCGCTTTACCGAAATAAGCAGGGGTAGGTTTTGTGAAAACCTTTTCAGCCAAACCACATGAAGTAATCCGCGACTGGTTTGTGATCGATGCGGCCGACAAGGTGCTGGGACGTCTCGCTGCCGAGATCGCTCATCGTTTGCGCGGTAAACATAAACCTATTTTCACTCCTCATGTGGATACCGGCGATTTTATTGTTGTCATCAATGTCGATAAACTACGCGTCACCGGCAATAAAGCGGAAAACAAGATTTATTATCGTCACAGCGGTTACCCCGGCGGCATTTACGAAACAAGTTTCACGAAAATGCATGCACGTTTCCCGGGTCGTCCCCTGGAAAAGGCAGTCAAGGGTATGCTGCCGAAAGGTCCGCTCGGGTACGCAATGCTGAAAAAACTTAAAATCTATGCAGGTGCTTCCCACCCGCACGCGGCGCAACAACCGCGACTACTCGAAGTCAGGGCTTGATACCATGAGCACAACCTATAGTTACGGTACCGGCCGCCGGAAAAGTGCGGTGGCGCGGGTATTCATCAAACCTGGAAAAGGATTGATCACTGTCAACGACAAACCGGTCGACGAATTTTTTTCGCGGGAAACCGGGCGCATGGTGGTCCGTCAACCACTGGAGCTGACGGGAAATCTGACGAATTTCGACATCATGGTCAATATCCACGGGGGCGGTGAATCGGGCCAGGCAGGAGCGGTGCGGCATGGTATTACCCGCGCACTAATTGATTTCGACTCGACGCTTAAACCTGTATTGAGCAGTGCCGGACTTGTCACACGTGATGCGCGTGAAGTGGAACGAAAGAAAGTAGGTTTTCGCAAGGCACGTCGGCGCAAGCAATTCTCGAAGAGATGAGCGTTGCGTGATGCTATACGAAAAGCCGCCCGCTTCTGGCGGCTTTTTTATTTGTTGCTTATAATCAATCGATGAAATTTGCGTCTCTGCAAGACAAATAGCCGAACAAAGCTTCAAAACCCAACGCTCGAGCTTATGGAGAAACTCATCCGGCATGAAGCGTCGGTTGAGATCTGTGCGAATATCCGGCTTGAAAATGAGGTTGTACCGGGGAATTTTTCGTCGACAGCGGAATTGCTGCGTTTAAGCAGGAGAGCCAATTAGCGTGGCGGATGCCCACGGGTAGGCATCCGCCACGAGGCTTCCTCTATGAAGCCTGACTCGTCCTTTGAAAACCTGGAGACACCATGCTTAAAATTGGTATTGTAGGCGGAACCGGTTACACTGGTGTGGAATTGCTGCGCATTTTGTCGCAACATCCTGAAGCAAGCATCCAGGCAATTACGTCACGTAAAGAAGCAGGTATTGGCGTAGCTGAACTATTTCCCAATTTGCGCGGGCTGGTATCGCTCAAGTTCTGCGATCCTGCGGAAGCGGGATTGGAGAAATGCGATGTGGTTTTCTTTGCCACCCCCAACGGTATTGCCATGCAACAAGCCCGATCTTTGCTCGCCGCAGGGGTGCGCGTAATAGATCTTGCGGCGGATTTTCGCATCAAGGATGTGGCGGTATGGGAAAAATGGTACGGCATGCCTCATGCCTGCCCCGACCTCGTGGCGGAGGCTGTCTATGGCCTGCCGGAAATTAATCGCGACAAAATCAGGAGTGCTCGGCTCATAGCGAATCCCGGCTGTTATCCGACTGCCGTGCAACTGGGCTTCCTGCCCTTGATCGAGGCCGGAATTGTCGATCTGGACCACCTCATCGCAGATGTGAAATCCGGTGTCTCCGGTGCGGGGCGCAATGCGGAAATCCATACGCTGTTTGCGGAAGTGGCCGATAACTTCAAGGCCTATGGCGTTGCCGGACATCGTCATTTACCCGAGATCAGGCAGGGCCTGTCGAACATCGCAACACGTACGGTCGGACTGACCTTTGTGCCGCACCTTACACCGATGATTCGTGGCATCCACGCCACGCTTTATGCAAGACTGGCCGCAGATACCGATCTACAGGCTTTATATGAGCAACGGTACACCGATGAACCATTTGTTGACGTGCTTCCGGCGGGTGCTCATCCCGAAACCCGCTCAGTGCGAGGCTCAAATTTCTGCCGTATCGCAGTCCATCGCCCGCAGGGCGGCAACACAGCAGTTATACTGTCGGTAACAGACAATCTTGTAAAGGGTGCGGCGGGACAAGCAGTGCAAAACATGAATCTCATGTTCGGCTTGCCGGAAACCTTGGCGATCAATCATGCTCCATTACTGCCTTAAGTATTCATTGAAGAAACCTCATGGGGGACGCAACGGCAACAACCGTATTAACCCGGCAATAACGGTATTAACTCAGCCTTTATTTCGACCCAGCGAGCATGCTTCATCCATTTTGTTTGAGTGCTTTGGGGTAATGTTTTTAGTCGCGCCGTGTCTCGGTAATTCGCTACCGCACGGCATAAGCTTGGGTTATGATCAAATCGTTTAAAAGAAAATTCGGCATATCCGCGTCGCGAGTGGCGGTCCGCCCGCAAACTCCGGCGTATGTCCGATGGCTGACCGGTGCCGCGCTTATGCTGTTGGCACTCGGCCTGTCCTGGGCAACGTATGATGCCGGGCGCAAGTTCGCAGGTTTCG
>CAJDTP010000060.1_pt1 | contig 11400 bp, 8 predicted proteins | sample 7389851 | NCBI WGS metagenome assembly CAJDTP01 (sample SAMEA7055648, study PRJEB34461) | soil metagenome | biome: terrestrial ecosystem; feature: Peninsula; material: soil | place: Antarctica | collected 2016 | reverse complement strand
CCGTCCTTGATCATCTGATCAACATCCAGCAATTGCTCGATTTCGGGTATATCTTTAAAAAACATCGTATAGAAAGGTTTAACCAGTGCTTTGGAAATTCCCATCCCTATAGGACCGACGAAATTCCTTCGCTGACCCACATGCGCCACTTCATCAATTGTGATCTCGTCCAGCAGTTCTTTTAAACGGCAGCAGACTTCGGGTTCTTCAGCCAATATCTCATCAAACAAGCGGTATAAGTGGCAATAAAAAGTTACTCCCATCAGTTCGGTAATAAAAGCGGGCGAGTCCTTCAAGAATCCCGGGGCTTTCGGAAATTGCTCGTAGATTTTTTCCTTGATCGGCCCTAAAGGTACCCACTCCACCTTATCCAGACCACACGTGAGTAACATTTCGTTAAAAAGGCGTACATGGCAAAATTCTTCGGCTAAATGCATACGGCTGATTTTGTCAGTGACTTTATATGAATGTGCCATATCAGGAATGACATCCCAGGCGCCTTTTATTCCTACCCACTCATGTCTCGCGAATTTATAAATGCACGTCAACATCAGCGTCATGCGATCCATTGATCCGGGATCGTCCTGCATCTCGACATAATTGCGGTAAAAGGCTTCAGGATTGGCGAGTGGGCGGCGCAATCCAACCGGATGCTCCTGAAAGTGCTTGAGCCTGGCACGCTTTTTTTCCAGATCCTTCGCACCTTCAAAAAGTTGACCGCCATGCTGCTGAGTAAACTCCCAGTAATTTTCAAAATTTTCTTCCCTTTCAAGCTTGGTCGCTGGTGTGAAAATGGACAGATATTTGGCCGGTGTCATACGCTTTGCACTCCAGTTGGTTATGCACGAGATTCACTGATGCAGATAATTGGAAAACCGAATGATGAGTAAGTGTTATAGCCGCGCCATGGCTCCGTATTCTCTGGACCATGTGTGCTATTACCCTGTAATTCAACGTTGCAAACAGGGATATTAGCGCAAATTTTTTTAGTTCGCTGCTTTCGCAGAAGTTACTGGGCCAGCGCCAGAAACTCGGCTCGTTGAGCAGCGTTTGTCTTCAGATCGCCAAGCATTGCCGAAGTGACGGTCTCTTCGCCGGCGACGGCGATTCCCCGCGATTCCATGCACATGTGGCGGCAGCGAATAATCACACCGACAGCCTTGGGCTGTAGATGCTCAATCAGGGACTGCGCAATTTGCTGGGTCAGGCGTTCCTGAACCTGTAAACGTGCAGCAAAACAATTGACCAACCGTGTCAGCTTCGACAACCCAACGATGTGTCCGCTCGGAAGATACCCAATGGTTGCGTGACCGAAGAAGGGGGCAAGATGGTGCTCACAATGCGAGTAAACCGGTATTTGCCTGACAACGATCAGCTCGTCATAACATTCGCCGCCATCGGCAAATGTCTTGAGAATCGCTGCCGGGTCCTGCTTATAGCCGCGTGTCCAATGAGCCCAGGCCCGGGTGACGCGGCCCGGCGTTTCAACCAGGCCTTGGCGTGATGGGTCTTCACCGATCGAACGCAACAGCCGCCGCCAATCGGCTACACCAAATTCTTCCGAGTCATCTGAAGTATTCACAATAGCCACGGCTTTGTTGGAAATGAAAACAGCGCGCGACAAGCGCCAATATCGACCGTATTCCTGCTAAACATCGGCACCAGCTCCCGTTAAAGAGACACATATAAGTGCGGCCGAAAGAGCGCCACGAGTAAATACTGAATGTAGCGGGCGAGACATGCGATAGTCCCCCAGGATCCCGGTGAAGGCCGGCGCGAGTGCTCGTAGCCGCACTCAGCCCAACACGCCTAATTCCATAATAGCACAACATAATTGGAAAACTTTGAAATAAATCTGCGGCGGAGCGCGTGGCGATCAAGCGGGTAGATCCGATGATTTATTCGGTATTCGGAAATCACCAAACCATGGTGTCGTGATTTGCGTTACGACTATTTGTTGCAGGCCGCACGTGCAAATTTGATAAAATGAACGCATGAAAATTGCTACATGGAACGTAAACTCTCTCAAGGTTCGCCTGCCGCAGGTTCTTGACTGGCTGGCAGTGTATCAACCCGATGTGCTGTGCTTGCAAGAAACAAAGCTGCAAGACGAGAATTTCCCGATAGAAGCGATTGCAGCGGCTGGTTACCAAACGCTCTATAGCGGCCAGAAAACCTATAATGGCGTCGCTTTGCTCAGCAAACAACCAGGAAGCGAAATTATCACAGCCATACCCGGTTTTGACGATCCTCAAAAGCGCGTTCTGGGTGCCGTTTACGGCGATGTGCGAATAATCTGCATCTACGTCCCCAACGGGGAGAACGTCGAGTCCGAAAAATACCAATATAAGCTGAGGTGGCTGGCCGCCCTCACGGATTGGATTCGAGACATGTTAAGCCAGCATCCGAAACTGGTGTTGCTGGGCGATTTCAATATCGCACCGGAAGAGCACGACGTACACGACCCAAAGTTATGGGAAGGCCAGGTTCTGTTCAGCCTGCCGGAGCGTGAGGCATTTCGTGAAGTACTCAATCTGGGCCTCATGGATAGCTTCCGCCTATTCGAACAACCGGAAAAATCCTACACTTGGTGGGACTATCGCATGATGGCCTTCCGTCGCAACATGGGTTTGCGGATAGACCATATTCTATTAAGTAAAGACCTTGCGGAAGTATGTACCGCGTGTGTTATCGACAGAGCAACGCGCAAACTCGAACGGCCTTCCGATCATGCACCGGTAATGGTGGAACTAGCAGCCTGTCGGACTTAAATAATCGTAGCGAAAAAGTGACTGGGTGAGGACAGATTTTGAGGATTTTGAAGGCCAATAGTTATTCTATTGGCCGAAAAAGCAGCGAAATATGAACCAGCCAGACGCTTTTGCAGCCGAATTCCTTTAAGTCCGACAGGCTGCCAAGCAATCTCGTCCAATCAGACGTCTTCTGCCCCGGCGGATAGCAACATCTCGGCGGCATGCTTGCGGGTAGTGTCGGTTATTTTTGCACCGCCCAGCATTCGCGCGATTTCCTCGACCCGCTCCTGCCTTTCAAGCACAGCGATGCGGCTCGATATGTTTCCTGAATTAGCGGGATCGGTTGATTTAGTGACCTGCCATTGATGATCTCCCGCCGACGCAACCTGGGCTAGATGGGTTATGCACAATACCTGACGCTCCGCGCCGAGTTTTTTCAGCATCCCCCCTACCATTTCTGCGACTCGGCCACCAATACCCGCGTCTACCTCATCGAATATAAGCGTGGGCGTCATGCCGAGTTTACTCGTGATGACATGTATCGCCAGGCCGATCCGCGACAACTCCCCGCCGGACGCGACTTTTGTCAATGGTCGCAATGGCAGGCCCTGATGGGCGGAAACCTGGAACTCGATTTGCTCCATGCCGTTCGCACTGCCTTGCTCGAGCGGAGTCAGCGTTACCGAGAACTCTCCGCCTGCCATCGCCAGGGTTTGCATTGCGACAGTAACCTGCTGGGCAAGCGTGACCGCTGCACTTGTCCGCCCTGCACTTAATTTTTTTGCCAGCTTGAGATATTCATCTCTGGCTGTCGCCTCTTGCTTCGCCAGCGACCCGCCATCTTCCTTGCGACCCAGTTCTTCCAGCCGCTCGGTGACCGTCCTCAACAACTCCTGCAACTGATCGGGAACAACACGGTATTTTCTCGCCGTAGCGTGAACCGCCGCCAGTCGCGCTTCTATTTCCTGCAGACGTTGGGGATCCAGATCAAGACGCTGCTGATAACGCCCAAGTTCATACACACCTTCCTGTAACTGGATTTGTGCCGGCTCGAACAAATCGAGCACCACTTTGAGACTGCTATCGCACTCAAGCACCTGGTTCAGGCGCAAAATTACCAAGTTTAACTGGGAAAGCGCTGCGGATTGGCCTTCCGACAGGGCTTCTAGTGCCATCTGCGTTGCCTCCAGCAAAGCGACCGCATGGGAGAGCCGGCTGTGCTCGGCTTGCATCGCCTGCCACTCATCAAGCGAAAAATTCAGTGCGGAGATCTCGCTTGCTTGCCACTCCAATTGCTCACGCTCCTGAGCGAAAGCGGCTGCGTTTTCCTCCCGGGACACTCGCAGGCGATGAAGCTCCTGCCAATGCCGGCACGCTTCAGCGACAGACTGCGCCAATTGCCGATTGCCTGAATAGGCGTCGAGCAATTCGCGTTGCGCTTCCTTGCGCAACAACGACTGATGTGCATGCTGCCCCTGAATATCCACCAGGTTCTCACCAACCGCATGCAATTGCTGCAACGTGGCAGCGCGACCATTGATAAAACTACGGGAACGTCCCCCGGCATCCACCAACCGGCGCAGCAGACATACATCGCGGTCGTCATCCTGATTTTCGAATCCGTTTTCGCACAACCATTCCGCGAGCTTCGGCAGTGCGCCGATATTGAACTCCGCGCTGATTTCAGCACGCTCGCAGCCATTGCGGACGACGCTCGTTTCGCTGCGTTCGCCCAGTACAAGCGAGAGCGCGTCAATTAGAATGGATTTTCCGGCGCCGGTTTCGCCGGTAAGCACAGTGAAACCGGGAACAAACTCCAGTTCCATGCAGTCAACAATGACAAAATTCCGTATGCTCAGAAATTTTAGCATGCTGAAAGGCTCATGCCTGGTTTCTGGGTATGCCGCTCCAGCCAAGCTTCTCGCGGAGCATGCGGTAGTAACTGTGATCCGACGCATGCAGCAATGTTACGGTATGGGGAGAGCGCCGCACGACTACCTTGTCATCTTGCCTTAAATCGTAATGCGAATGGCTATCGGAATGCACGCGCGCGACTGCGGTGTGATGCATCAGAATTTCCACGACGGCGTCCGGCCCGACAACGATGGGACGGTTGCTCAGCGTATGGGGGCTCACCGGAACCAGCGCGATCAAATCAAGACTGGGGTGAAGGATAGGGCCTCCCGATGACAATGCATAAGCGGTAGAACCAGTCGGGCTCGCGACAATCAAGCCGTCCGAACGCAGGGAGTATACGTATTCACCATTGATATGCACCTCGAACTCGATCATGTTACCGCCAATGCCGCGATTTACCGCCACATCATTTAATGCCAGGGCTTCAACGTACAGCAACATGCGCCGCTCTTTGAAATATTGGCCATCCAGCATCGAGCCCAGCGTTTCGAGCATGGAGTCGATCGAAAGATCGGTAAGAAATCCGAGCCGGCCCTGATTGATGCCAACCAATGGAACATTGAAGGGTGCAAGCTTTCGTGCGATATTGAGCATCGTGCCATCGCCGCCCAGAACTATCGCCAAATCAGCACGTATACCGATCTCTTCCATGGTCACGGCGGGGTATTTTGCCTCTGCCACGACAGCAGCAGTAGCTTGATCCAGCAGAACTTCCAGATTGCGCTTCTCCATATACCTTCCCAGGCTCAGCAGTGGAGCCACGATATCGGGATTTTTATGCTTGCCGATCAAAGCTATTGTTTTAAACGAAGAACTCATCGTTGGATTAAACTGAAGAATAGGTGGAACCGCTGATGAAGCCGACCTTTGGTATGAAACATTTCTTGAGATTAAACCATATCGGCCCCAACGTGACAAAGTATTCCAGACCCGTGATTGATATAGTCAGCGCGGCGATCACAGCGGATATTGGCTGAAAGATGCTTTGCGGGAAAGGGTGTGCCGGTCGCCGCGAAGCCGGTCCATACGAAATTTCTTGCAATTGAAGACAAAAAGAGATGCCTTAAATTCGCGTGATGATTGCGCAGGATTTTGTTTTGTAGGGAGATTTTGTGAAAGAGTGGCGTAGTTATTCATACGCCCGACTGAACGAAATTTTCATATGAAACAAAAGACCAGCAAGGGCGCGCGTCAATTTATGAAACATCCGGGTTAGGGACCTACCAAGTAATGTTAGACGTGTTGCCGTCCTAAGGGATTAGCCATTGCCTTTTCTGTCGCTCGTAAGCGGTAAGACTCAATTCAGCCGGTAGAATGAATCCTGGTGTAAAATAATAGAATGCTAAATCAGCGCGCCAAAATCCTGCTAAAGACTCTGGTCGAACGGTATATCACCGAAGGTCAGCCGGTGGGTTCCCGCTCGCTCTCCAAGTTCTCTGGTCTTGATCTGAGCCCCGCCACTATTCGAAATGTGATGGCGGACCTTGAGGAAATGGGTTTTGTCGCCAGTCCTCATACTTCCGCTGGTCGCATACCGACTCATCAAGGCTATCGTTTTTTTGTGGATACGCTGCTGGTGGTAAAACCTCTGGATGTCATTGAGATCCATCAGCTTCAAGACCAGCTTCATCCGGACAATCCTTCACGATTGATTAACGCGGCTTCACAATTGCTGGCGGAATTGACACGCTTCGCCGGCGTGGTGGTGGCTCCCAAGCGAAGTACCGCTATATTCCGCTATATCGAATTCATGACCTTGTCGGAAAAACGCATTCTGCTCATCATCGTGACGCCGGAAGGAGATGTTCAGAACCGCGTTCTTTTTACGGACCGAACATACAGTCAGGCCGAATTGACAGAAGCAGCCAATTTCATTAACCAGAATTATGCGGGTTGCGCCATCGATGAAATCCGCACTCGCCTCCAGAGCGAACTGAAACAATTGCGTCATGATACGACCAATCTCATGACTGCCGCTATTGAAGCGGGAGGGGCGGCAATCAAGGAGAATAGCGAAAACGTGGTCGTGGCAGGCGAACACAAGCTGCTTGATGTGCATGACTTGTCGAGTAATACAACCAGCCTGAAGAAGCTGTTTGATCTCTTCGAGCAGAAAACCGCGTTGTTGCAGCTGCTGGAATTCAGCCGCAAGGCGGAAGGCGTGCAGATCTTTATTGGCGGGGAGTCCGGTGGCGTGACTTTGGATGAGTTCAGCATGGTTACCGCACCTTATGAAGTGGACGGAAAAATTGTCGGCACCGTCGCCGTGATCGGACCCACGCGGATGGCTTATGAACGAGTCATTCCGATTGTGGATGTGACTGCCAGGCTGCTTTCCAGCGCACTATCGCAACATTAGCCACTTTACCCATTGCGGCGAGGCGCCACGTTCATTCCTGAGCGCGTGTGAGTCATCCAGCGATTCCTGCCCGGTCAATTTGCTTCTCGGCGCACTATTCCTATTTCCGCAAAAGGATGGGCCGCCAGTACGCCGAGGCCAATATGGCGCCTATAGTAGAGCCGAAGAAGATGTCAACAAAGCAGTTTTGTTTCTCATGAAAATTGGAATATCTTGATAGCGCCCGAACCTGCCCACCATCACGGCACGCCGAGCCGGACAGGCGTTTTACTAGTCAATCTCGGTACGCCTGAAGCGCCCACCGCACAAGCCCTGCGGCCGTATCTCAAGCAATTCCTGAGTAGTCCGCGCGTAGTGGAATTTCCGCGGTGGGCATGGTGGCCGATCCTGAACGGCTTTATACTGAACACGCGTCCAAAAAAATCGGCGGAGAAATATGCGCTGATATGGATGGCGGAAGGTTCGCCGCTGAAAGTTCACACCGCTCGACAGACCGGCCTGCTGCGCGATGTGCTGTCTAAACGCGCCGAACCGGCGCCGATAGTGGAATATGCAATGAGTATTGGCAGTCCCTCCATCGCGGAGGTGCTGCGGGGAATGAGGCAGAATGGCTGCGAGCGCATTCTGGTGCTGCCGCTCTACCCCCAGTATGCCGCAAGCAGCACAGCCTCCGCGTTCGATGAGGTATTTGCGCAACTGGGGAAGATGCGCAACACCCCCGCGCTGCGCACGGTGAAACATTATCATGATCATCCCGGCTATATTGCCGCTCTGGCACAGAATATACGCGATTACTGGGCTAAAAACGGCCGCCCCGACAAGCTGGTAATGAGCTTTCACGGGGTACCGCGCTCAACGCTGGATAAAGGCGATCCTTATCATTGCGAGTGCCAGAAAACGGGGCGATTGCTGGCGGAGGCGCTGGAATTGCATGCCAACGAGTACCAGGTCTGTTTTCAATCCCGCTTCGGCCGGGCTGAATGGCTAAGACCCTACACTGCGGCCACGCTGGAGCAACTCGGTAAGCAAAATACAGGACGCGTGGATGTCGTCTGTCCCGGTTTTGTTTCCGATTGCCTCGAGACGCTGGAAGAAATTGCCATAGAGGGGAAAGCTATTTTCACCCAGGCTGGAGGCCATGAATATCGCTACATTCCCTGTCTGAATGAACGCGATGACTGGATATGCGCATTAGCCGACATCGCTCTCGCCAATCTACAGGGTTGGCTAGGGCAGGAGAATGCAAAAGAAGAAAACGCGGAAGAGAAGCGGACTCAGTCGCGACAGCGCGCACTCAAACTTGGGGCGAGGGATTAAAGGAGCTTTCATGCGCCACAATGCACTTCGCTTGTTGGCCGCAGGATCTGCCTAACTTAAATAAGCTTAAATCCGCCTGTTCGCAGCTTATTTTTCAGCTCACTTGCCTGCCAGACGCCAGAACCCAAAAGCCCAAAAAAGGATTTTTGGTGCCCATAAACCCCACCTTTTTGGTGAGTCCGCTACAACTGCCGTTCCGGTTAAACCGCGCTACTCCAATCGCTTGACGGGCGCTTCTGATGCCCCGCGATTTCCAAGCCAATTACGCGCGAATTGAACAATACCTGGAAGAACGGAAATAATGATTATGCCGAATATGAAAAAGGTCAGGTTGTTTTTCACTATTGGCACGTTGCCGAAGTAAAAGCCGCCGAATACGAAAAAACTGATCCAGAATACGCTGCCGAATGCGCTGTAAGCCATGAAACGAGGGTAGATCATGCGCCCGATACCGGCCACGAAAGGCGCAAAAGTGCGAATGATAGGTAGAAAACGCGCAAAAATGATGGTTTTGCCACCATGCTTCACATAAAACTGATTGGTTTTTTCCAAGTGAGCGCGATTCAATAAGCGCGAGTCTGCTTTGGAAAATATCCTGGGACCGAAATAACGCCCTATCCAGTAATTGGTATTGTCCCCACAAAATGCAGCGAGGATGAGAAGCGCTGCCAGCCATTGAACATCCATTGCGCCAGTTGCGGCAATCGCACCCGCCACGAACAGCAGTGAATCACCCGGCAGAAAGGGCGTCACGACCAATCCCGTCTCACAGAAAATGATCAGGAACAGGATAAGATAAATCCAGTTGCCGTAATTCTGAACCAGCCAGATGAGATGCTTGTCCAGGTGCAGGATGATATCGATGAAAGCGGCGAGAATTTCCAAGAGAAACCTTAAGTAGGACTGGGACGAGGCTGAGTAAGGGGCAACTGGATGAGGCTGGTTTAACTTGTGATTGAATCAGGGTAGCGCCTGTACCTCTTCCTTCTTTTCAGGTCTCACAATATCCTTGCGCGATACTCCCAACAACACGAGGATAGGGCTTGCCACCAATACCGAGGAATAAATGCCGAACAGAATGCCGATGGTAAGCGCGAGTGCAAAATTATGCAGCGCTTCACCACCAAAAAGCAGCATGGAAACCACGACCATCTGGGTACTGCCATGAGTGATAATGGTGCGTGACATCGTGCGGGTGATCGCATTGTCTATGACTGTGGATACGGGTGCCTTGCGCATTTTACGGAAATTTTCCCGTATGCGATCGAATATCACCACCGATTCATTGACTGAATAGCCAAGAATGGCCAAGATTGCGGCCAATACGGTGAGTGAGAATTCCCATTGGAAGCATGCGAAAAATCCGAGAATGATCACCACGTCGTGCAGGTTCGCAATGATACCGGCCACCCCGAACTTCCATTCGAAGCGCACCGCCAGATAAGCGACAATACCGAGCGAAACCAGTAACAACGCCAGCGCGCCGTTTTCCACCAGCTCCTTGCCCACTTGCGGGCCCACGAACTCTACCCGTCGAAGCTCCGCCTCCTGGTCGTCCTGCCGCAACGCCGCTATCACTGTTTCAGAGAGCCTGGCGCTGGACATCTCCGGCTTGGCGGGCAGGCGTATCAATACGTCCCGCGATGTGCCGAAGTTCTGCACGCTGGCATCGGGCATCCCCATTTTGACGAGCGTATCCCGTATCCTGGTGATTTCCGCAGGATGGGAATAGGCCACCTCCATCACGGTGCCGCCGGTAAAATCCACGCCCAGATTCAATCCCTTGGTGACAAGAAAAAATACCGCCAGGACAAAAGTCAACAACGAAATGGTAGTGGTATATTTCCCCCAGCTCATGAAGGGAATGTCGCGCTTGATTCTGAAAAATTCCATGCTGACCCTTATCTTCCCGAAGGAATGTATGTTCCTGCTCTGCTCATATGGGCACCTCTATAAATTCGAAGGTCTAAGTAAGACAAGACGCGAATGAAATTTTGGCGCGCCGCATATCACCTGATATGTAAGCGATAAAATTTCTTGAGTAACACAGTATTACGACGAGATTTGAATTTATAGAGGTGCCCATATGTGTATTAGCGCTTATCGGTAGTGGGCTTCCATATCTGTCCGATGGAGACCCGCTCCAGCTTGCGGCGGCTGCCATATACCAGATTGACCATCCCGCGCGATACCATCACTGCGCTGAACATTGAAGTGGCGATACCTAGACACAGCACCACCGCAAAGCCCTTGACCGGGCCCGAGCCAAATGCGAACAGCGCGATTCCCGCAATCAACGTCGTAATATTGGAATCGAGAATAGTGCCGAACGCGCGCTCGTACCCCACATTGATTGCAGATTGCAGCTTGCGGTGAGAAGCCCTCCCTCAACTCGTCGCGGATACGTTCATTGATCAGTACGTTCGCATCGATTGCCATGCCAAGGGTGAGCGCGATTGCCGCCATGCCCGGCAGAGTCAGCGTAGCCTGCAGAATCGAAAGGAGGCCTACCAGCAAAAGCAGGTTTACGCCCAGCGCAGTCACCGAAATAAAACCAAACACAAGGTAATAAATAGTCATGAATACGGCAATCGCGAGAAAGCCGTATAGCGTTGAATTAAACCCACGTGAAATATTGTCGGCGCCAAGGCTGGGGCCCACCGTTCGTTCCTCGATAATGTCCATCGGTGCCGCCAAAGCACCGGCACGCAGCAGCAACGCTACATCCCTGGCCTCTTCGGTCGTCATGCGCCCGCTGATCTGTACTCGCCCCCCGCCGATTTCTTCGCGGATCACGGGTGCGGTAATGACTTCAGCCTGATTCTTCTCCATCAGTAAAATAGCCATCCGCTTGCCGACATTATCGTGGGTCAATTGTTTGAATACACGCGCTCCGTTACTGTCGAGATCAATGTGCACCGCGGGTTGACCGTTGCTGTCGAAGCCGGGCTGGGCGTCAGTAATGCGATCACCCGTCAGCACCACCTGTTTTTTCACCAGTACCGGGCCGCCGCCGCGCTCATTGTAAAGCTCGGAACCGAAGGGAACCTGCCC
>CAJDTP010000032.1_pt1 | contig 11528 bp, 13 predicted proteins | sample 7389851 | NCBI WGS metagenome assembly CAJDTP01 (sample SAMEA7055648, study PRJEB34461) | soil metagenome | biome: terrestrial ecosystem; feature: Peninsula; material: soil | place: Antarctica | collected 2016 | reverse complement strand
GCATATGAGGCTCAGGAGCAAGTAGACGAAAATGATACCGATTGCCACTTCCAGTATATTTGAGCCGAACATTCATGCCTCCGTCTGCAGGAATCGTGTTATTCATAGTTCAGAATAGCAGAATAACGCTTATCCGCAGGCGCAAGGGCCGGCTTATGCGAGTTGGAAATGAAATCGAGTTGGAAGGGGCATGAGCGACGGAGCCGTCCATTGCCGCCGTTATCTCGCCGATGGCAAAGCCGTGCAAGACCTCTTGCGTGAGTGGGATGGAGTGTTTTTTCCTCCATGCTCCAACGTAATACTAAGGCGTCTGCAAGTCGGAATAATATTGTAGCTTGATTCGTTCGACGTAATTTCTCAAGTTGTCCTTCGTCAAGCCGTGTTCCTTCAGGGGCGACTCGATCGGGCAACCGAAGGTATTAATCAGAAATCCGAAAGCGCTGGCATCCAGACTGGTCGGTTTATCTCCCAGGAAATATTTTTTGTTCCCGAGGCACGCTGACAGGGCATCAATATCCTGCATACCAAGCTCAAAAATCTCCTCGGCATTATGCCGCCCCGTCCCATGCCCCAAAATCTGGCGCTGGATCCTGCGCCCAGAACAGGTGCTCTTCAAGCAGCCGCTGCATTGCCAGCGACAGTGCTGATTCTGCCGAGGTCAGATCCTCATCCAGATCTTTATATTGGGCTTTAAGGTGTCGTACGATAAAGCGCGAGTCCGCTAATTTGAGATCGCCATCTTCGATATAAGGTACTTTGCCTTTCGGCGCAAACAACGGAAGCGTTGCTTTAACAGCATATTCAATGTCCGCCATCCTTAGATAGGTTTCTGTTTTGCAGCAGAAATGGCTGAGATTCGGAATACCCCACGTACGTTCCAACTGATAAAGTATTACCATCAACGCTCCAAAGTTATTTGTGCCACGTCAACTTGCAATTAGCCAGTAACGAAAGCTTATCCTAATGCATTGCGAATTGCAAGTAACCATGCTTATTTTATTCACTTATAATTCATGAATTTATTGCACGAAAGAAAAGGCTTCTCGCGGAATTGGATTGACATCATTAGCAGAAAGAGTGCTTTAATATCGTTCAGCCCATTCCTGTAATGGGATCATGTCGAAAGTCTGGCCTGCATCAGGCAAGGAAAACCACTGACGGATTATTGCCGGATTTTGTATCCTGTCTTCAGCATCCGCAATGTCAGCCACGATACCGCCAGGAAGCACGCTGTCAGCGTCCCGAGGCTGAGGTAGGGCGGTACATCCGAGGTGCGGAAGAAGCCGTAGCGAAACCCGTCTACAATGTAGAAAAATGGATTCAGATACGACAATCCTTGCCAGAATGGCGGTAATGACGGAATCGTATAGAATACTCCCGATAAAAATGTCAGCGGCAGGATGACAAAGTTTTGCAGCGCGGCAAGCTGCTCGAATTTTTCCGCCCAGATCCCCGCAATAATGCCTAAGGCACCCAGCAACGCGGTGCCCATCAAGGCAAATATGAATACCCATGGAAACGAATACAGGGGAAGTTCAAAAAATCCCAGCGTCATCACGTGGATACCCAGCCCTACCAACAGACCACGGACCACCGATGCCAGTACATAAGCCATGAATATTTCCCGGTAGGAAAGCGGCGATAGCAGCATGAAGATGTGATTGCTGGAGACCGTCGATTGAATCAGGCTCGACGAGGAATTGGCGAATGCGTTTTGCAGCATAGCCATTATCACCAGTCCGGGGATCAGAAAAACGGTATAGGTTACGCCGGGATGAGGTTGCACACGTTCTTCCAGTGCATGGGAAAAAATCAAGAGATAGAGCAAGGTAGACAGCATAGGTGCAAATACGGTCTGGAACCCGACTTTCCAGAATCGTAGTAGATCCTTGTAGAGCAGGGTAAGAAATCCATTCATACCGATTGCCAGGGTCATAGAAGGAGGATTTTCACGGGGCGCTATTTCAAAACGGACAGGCGACCGGGAAACTCCGCCGGGACGCCCTGGATAAACCTATCTCTGTGTTCTGCTTGCAACGGCGGCTTCAGCCCGTACGTCGCACTGTTTCGGTTCTTGCTTCGCTTTTTTGACCTACCCGCAATTCGTCCAGCAGCTGTTCCAATCCTGAACCAGGTATTTTTTTAGAATCTTGCAAACCGGTTTCATTCGCTGTGACATCTCCAGAAAAATAGTTATTCAGGTACTTATCGAACGGGATCTCGTGCATTGTATCCAGTCGTTTTTGCTGTTCCAGCGACGCTTCGACCTGGAAATCAAAGCTTTTCTTTACCGAGGCATCCAGTGTTGCATTCTGAAGATAACGTGTGTATTCATCCGATTTTTGCAACACCAGTTCGGTAATCGACAGTTTCTGATCCCGCATTGCTGACAGCATTCTTGCTGAAGAAGTCAGCTCGGAGTGACGAACAACTTCCCTCTGTTTGCGTAATGCCTGGGTATACGGTTTATTGTCATTTCCCTTATCCAGAACCTCGCAAATCTCCTGCATTTCCTCACACAGCCTCAGCGCCCAATCTTGCAGGGAGACCGCCTGTCCTTTGTCGGATAGCTTCAGCGTGGGATCTCTTCCCTGGTTGGCGACGGATAACGCATTATTATTAACCTCCCCATACTGCTTCAAGTCATGGCCCGAGTTTCCGCGAAATAAACAATGCAGGCTAAGCGCTTCAAGAAACCGCGTCGTTTCGATCGAAATTCCCGCAGGTTCAAAAATATCAATATCGAGGGATCGCATTTCAATATATTCGATTCCTCTGCTTCTCAAGGCCTTGAGCGGTCTTTCATTGGGTTTGGTGGGTTGTTTCGGGCGTACCGAGGTGTAATACTCGTTCTCGATTTGCAGAAAATGAGTGTTCAATTGCCGATATTGATCACCTGCCTTTATGCCGATTTTTTCGTAATCCGGATAGGATATAGTTGTCGCACTGGCCAAATCCCTTATATATTCATCAAGACTATTAAAGGAGATATGGAACATTGCCTGAACCGGATTTACATATCCAATCCCGCTCATCCTCAGTGAAGTTGCAAAAGGTTTGTAATATGAGGTTTCGTCAAATTTCTTCAAGGTATGGGAAAAAGCAGAGTTACGGCTGTCGACGAAACTTTTACTGACCGCCGGGGAAGACCCGAACAAATAAAGGATGAGCCAGCCGTAGCGCTGCAGGTTTCTGATCATTTCCATATAAGCGTTGGTGATGAATGGTTGCAAATCACCCGTATGCTTCATGGACTGCTGATATTCCGGCCAGAATTGTTCAGGAAGCGAATAATTAAAATGAATCCCGGCGATTACCTGCATGCAATGACCATAGCGGTAACCTAAGCCGCGGCGATATATGTGCTTCATCATTCCTACGTTGGAGGAACCATATCTGGCGATAGGAATTGCCGAGTCCCGTAAAGGGCCGACAGGCATACTTGCGGCCAGCAATAATTCGTCATTAATGTTTGCGCAGACGTATTTATGCAAGTTCGTCAAAAAATCCAACGTTTCCTTTCCATCCGATAATGCCGGTGTGATCAACTCAAGCAAAGCCTCGGAATAATCGGTTGTTATGTGCGGATGAGTCAATGCGGCCCCTAGCTCAATCGGATGAGGGGACAACGATATGGATCCCTCCCTATTGATTCGAAGGCTTTCCTTTTCAATGCCTTTCAGGCCATGAATTAATAACGGCTGAAGAGATTCATGGATGGGTGCCTCGCGCTGGCTATGAGATAACTGGTTTGACATTTTATCCTCCGATATTTACTTGCGATAAGCAAGCTAACGAAGCTTATCCTACAGCATTGCAAAATGCAAGCAACTATGCTATATTATTTACTCGCCAATTTTTCCTGCTGGATATTTTTGGTGATAAATGGACGCTGCTTATTGTTCGGGATTTGGTTTTAGGCAAGAGCCGCTATCTGGAATTGATATCGTCAGCCGAAAAAATCGCTTCAAATATCCTTGCCGACAGGCTGAAAAGATTGGAAGCCGCAGGCCTGATTACGCGACGAGCCTATCAGCAGAAGCCGGTGCGTTACGAGTATTCCCTCACCGAGAAGGGCGAGAGTTTGAAGCCGGTACTGTCAGCCATCATCTCATGGAGCCAGAAACATCATCCCGGTACTCAAATATTTCCCGCAGTCGAGCCGCGCTAGCAGCCCGCCGGGCTTGAGCCCGGCTGTAGTTTCTCATCATTGACGACTAGCGTTTCGGCGCAGGCAACGGCGGCGTTGTTTTGATGACATACTCAATGTCTGCCATTCCAGACTTTGGGCCCGCATTTCCGGAGTGCTGAGCCTCAGCATCAGCCTTTGGGCGACTGTGGCAACTTTGGCAGGCTGCCACAGTCTCATCAGTGAAATCCTATAGATCAGCAAACAGCGGGCCATGAGGCGACTTATTTTAGCGACATTTTTATTTGCTGCCGGGCTCGCCAATGCCGCAGAAGCAGTACCCACCCGTACGCCGGTTGACGTGCCCGACACCATGGCGGAGCGGGTTAAGCCCTGCATTGCCTGCCATGGCCTCGAAGACAGGGTAGGGCGAGACGCCTACTATCCACGAATCGCAGGCAAGCCAGAAGGATATCTTTTTAACCAGTTGCGCAGTTTTCGGGATGGGCTGCGTTATTACCGGCCCATGAACCTGCTGCTCGCAAATATGACCGACCAGTACCTGCTGGAAATGGCTGCCTACTTTTCTGAGCTTAAACAGCCTTTCCCACTACCAGAGCGCATGGCTGCGTCACCGGCCCAAATCAAGCTCGCCCAGCAGCTTATCAATCAGGGAGATCCCGCACGGCAGATTCCTGCTTGCGTTCAATGCCATGGTAACGAACTGATGGGTACGGCGCCCTTTATTCCGGGTTGCAAAGCGGCTTACTACCGAAGAGACAAACGCAGTCGCGGCATGGTTGGCTGCCCAGCACGTTCCGGAGAATCGTGGGCCGGCTGTTACGCTTCCAGTTGAAATGGCAAGGCGTTGCGGCAGCATCGTTCAAAGCGCTACCGGTCTATGAAACGCAGGATCGCTGTCGTGATAGCCTTACTCGCCGGCCTGGTGGGTCTCGTTGTTATGGGTACGTCGTTTACACTGATCGGTGCGCCCCCTCCAGGAAAGGCAGCAAATGCGCCGAAGACGATATTCACCCAGCAATCGCTGAGCCGCGGGGCCTACCTTGCGCGCGCAGGTAATTGCATGGGATGCCATACGGCCCAGAGTGGGCCGGCTTACGCAGGAGGCCGTAGTCTTTCCACACCCTTCGGTACATTCATCACGACCAATATCACTCCGGATAAGGAAACTGGTATCGGGCACTGGAGCGAAGAAGATTTCTGGAAAGCGCTGCACGAGGGGAAGTCACGCGATGGGCGGCCTTTATACCCTGCATTTCCTTATACCGAGTATACAAAAATTACGCGCGAGGATTCTGATTCGATTTTCGCTCATCTGCAGACGCTTGCGCCCGTCGCGCGACGCAACCCGCCGAGCCAGATCAAGTTTCCTTACAATTATCAATTATTGTTGAGTGTCTGGCGCGCTGTATACTTCAAGCCCGGCGTCTATCAGCCTGAGCCTGGAAGAAGCGCCGAGTGGAATCGGGGCGCCTATCTGGTGCAGGGGCTCGGCCATTGTAACGCCTGCCATGCGGAACGCAATCCGCTGGGTGCTACGGCTGGAGATGATGATGCGTTGGGAGGCGGGCAGATCATGGGTTCAAACTGGTATGCGCCGTCCCTTACCTCACGCGTGGAAGCAGGCTTCACCCATTGGCGGATCGACGAAATCATCCAGTTGCTCACAACGGGTGTTTCGCCGCAAGCGACCACCTCGGGTCCCATGGCGCAGGTTGTCATGGAAAGCCTCCAGCATCTGACAAAAGAGGATGCGCGTGCAATGGCCATCTATCTACAGTCATTGCCCGAGAGCAATTCCCCCGCCGTCAATAACGGTCCAGCCATGACAGAACAAGTGCAGGCTTGGTTTCGGCAAGGTGCCGCAATTTATGAGAAGCGCTGCCAGGACTGCCACGGGGCTTCAGGTCAGGGCGCTCCGGAGATTTATCCGCCTCTGGCAGGCAACCGGAGTGTCACAATGACACCGCCGATCAACGCGATTCGCAGCGTTCTCAACGGCGGTTATCCTCCAGCCACCATGGGCAACCCACGTCCTTACGGCATGCCGCCATTCGCCCAGACCTTGCATGATGGTGAGGTCGCGCTGGTGTTGTCATATATCCGCAATGCGTGGGGTAATCATGCCAGCCTGGTCACGACAGCTCAAGTCGACAAGAGCCGGGAGGGCATTACATTAAAATGAAGGTCGGATTTCTGTTTGCTTGAGGCGCTGCGATTAGTTTGAGGTGCTTCAATTTGTTTGAAGCGCTTCGATTGTCGCTCTCAGCTTTGCTGAGAAAAGAATCGGACGTCTACCGATATTGCTCCCCCTGAAGTGCGGGCCAGGCAACGCACTGAAGACTGTTCAGGTTATGCCTAAAGTAGAGGCTCGTCCGCAGGATCGACGATTGGGTCTCCCGGCGTCGGGTCGGGATCATACGGTCGAGGATCCGCTGGTTTGTCCGGGTCGAAGGGTTGGGGATCTTCCCGTGGTTTATCGGGATCGATGGGGCGAGGGGGATCCTGTACTGGTTTGCCGGGGTACGGCTCATGCCCATGAGGCCGGCCGGTTCTATATGACCCGGTTTGAAAGTATTTTGTCATGGTAAGGCTCTCTTTGGACATGTCTCAATGATTACCCTGCCTGCTGACTGTGGGTAATCCAGTAATCCCGGATCGGTTAGCGGGAGCCGGCGCCCAGATCACGTTTCAATTGCCCGCGTATTTCGCCGCTCTTGTTCGCGTCGCTATGGACGTTAATATAGAGATTTCCTGCCTTGTAGGCATCGTATTGGGCGTCGGTCAATTTTGCGTCACCGGGAACGGACCATTCATTATCGGAACTCTTCTTCAGCGTGATGATATCCGGCCCATTTTTGCCCACCGCTCCCTCATGAATATGCGCGCCCGTTCCCTTTAAATCGGAAGTGGTAATCTTGCCTTTGACAGATCTGTCGTCCTCGACGGTAATCATGCCACTGCCGGATGCGGTGGTCTGCACAGGCGGTACTTCCTGATCTCCGCTCAGATTGACCTTGATGTCGCCAGCGGTCGCGAATCCTATGCCCCCAGCCAGTGTGCCGGCTATTAACGCAACAATGGCCAAGGTGGATCGCGTACGAAGAACTGTATTCATGGGGTGCCTCCTTTAAAATAATAAATTATGGATTGTGATCGCTTTCTAAACTGCTCAACTGGTTCGCGTCGCCGGCTTTTACTTTGCAACCTGGTTTTGTTTGGGCGTGCGCGTCATCAATACGCATAATGCTATGCATGAATTAATGATGAGTCCGTACGGTAGCGCACGTACGGTAACGCGTCTCATTCCTGTTAGCGAGCGATTAAAGCGATGATTCTCTGAAAGACGACGAGGGGCGTGGTATTGAAGCCTGCAATTACTCCTGTAGTACTTCCTGGCGCACTACTTTCCCGGGACAGTTTTAATGCTTCTGCCACAACCGGAATTATTGCCAACCACCGGAACCCTACTTGACCGGAATGGGATTATAGCGTGCTACGGGAACAGCGGTAATACTGTTCTGCGGACTGCCTTCAATCAATTTATCGGAATAGGTCAGGTAAATAAGCGTGTTGCGCTTGGAATCGACGACGCGCACGATATGCAGGCGCTTGAATAAAATAGACATGCGTTCGGTAAATACATCTTCCTGCCTTGGAATCTTCTCCAGAAAATGGATCGATTCGGTTACTTGCCGGCACGCAATGGACGCCTCCGCCCTGTCCTCCGCCAGACCTACCGTACCTTTTAGACCCCCCGTCCTGGCACGTGAAACATAGCAGGTTATGCCTTGAACCTTTGGGTCGTCATAGGCTTCCATGGCCACCCGGTCATCCTTTCCCATCCACCGGAAAGCAGTGTCCACTTCACCGATGAGCTCGGCTTTTACGGACGTGCAAAACGCAATATACAGCAATGCCAGCGCAACCGTTTTCACGGTAAATCCAGTTTTCAGCATTTCTCCTCCTTGCCAGATTATTTTACCCGTTCAACACCGTCTATCAAGCATGCGCCTGAGCATGTAGCGAACTACAGTGAACCTTTGTTTCCATCATTGATGTCCTCCCATTCAAAACGCATACTCCTTCACGGTAAGGCCTGCTGGAGGAGAGCAGCCTTGGTTCTTGAGACGGACAAGAGTATGAGATAACATGAGATCCGGGGCGACACGACTGTCGCCCAGCCCTGCTTGCATGGCCTTTCATCCTGTTTGTTGTGCGTCGTACCGGAAAATGGAGCGTTGCATTGCTACCTTCCTGGTTAGCTGGAACCAAAGCTGTGCTTGAACGATATCATACCCTGCTTATCCGGACTTTATTACGATATAAGTCAGTAACGGCAAGCGCCATGCTGGTGAGTTATCGGCAGACTACTGCGGAGAAGAGCCACAGATGAATATCAGCATAAAACGCGTTTATGAACCGCCGGAGAAAGAAGATGGGGTGCGTATCCTGGTTGACAGGCTTTGGCCTCGGGGGTTGACAAAAGAGAAAGCAAGCGTCGATATCTGGCTAAAGGAAATTGCGCCAAGCACCGATCTTCGAAAGTGGTTTGCCCATGACCATGGCAAGTGGGCCGAGTTCAAGACGCGCTATCGGGCAGAACTCAAGGAAAACGATAAGCAGGTCGCGCTGCTCAAAGAACAGGTAAAAAAAGGAAAGGTCACGCTGATGTATGGCGCCAAAGACGAAGAGTGCAATGAAGCCGTTGTTCTCCAGGAGTTTCTGGAGAAACTCTGAACGGTATAGGGTTCCATATCATATGGCCCTTATTGATCGCTCTCGTGGCAGCCTTTCCGGCCTATCTTCCCTTAATGTTGGACACATCAGGTCATTGAGCAAATCGCCTAGCTATAGCGAGTCGGCCCGCTTATTCGTGTTGGATCATCGCTACTGCCTAAACTGCCTGAAATAGGGTATAGGCCAAGTTTCAGGCTCTCGCGAGCTTTTTTTAATGCAGAGATAAGGCCGTTTGCCCTGTCAGGAAAGCGGCACGTTGGGTAAAGCGGAAATATAACGAAGTGCGGTGGCGCTGGGGAGGAAACAATAAGCTGCGCCACGGCAGGTGACAAAACGGGAAAGTCCGGTAAGCTCGATCGGATGCTTCCGGTTTTCCATGGGGATGAGAAAAGTTGCGCCTGAGGCCGAATTATTCCCGATGACGGGATCTTTGGTATTGCGCAAGCCTGGTGCAAAACTCCCCTTATTGCTCCAGTCGGACATCAAAAATTCGAACTGATCCTTAAGACTTACGCCGATAAACAGGCCCAATAGACCGCGCTCGATTTTATCATCGGGATTGGCCGGGTCATAAGGGGGACCATAGGGAAGGCCGCGGCGAATGATGCGGTGCTTGAGGCCGCCGTTTCCGGCCACCACGGAGCTGCGCGGATTCATGCGGCGAATATGTGATCCCAGCGGGCAGCGGTAGCCGCGAGCATCATCGAACGCATCCGGTACGCTGCCGCTGGGTACGTAGTCGAAACTGTTGCACTGCTCCAAGGCGATTTGCTCGTCTGCGGAATAAGGCGAAAGGGAAAGCGGAACGCCATTTCGCCAGCGGCCGCAGAGCTTGGCGGCCATCAACTCCGGGTCGAGCCCGGTTTGACGGGCAGCTTCTGCCAGAAACTGTTCGAAGCCGTGGCAGTCCTGGGCCAGAATGCGAAAAGCCGCAAAGCTCCCGTTTCGGCCAAGCGCGGCAGGGGCAGGCACCGGATAAGTAAAGTCAGCATACTGGCTGGGGTAGCCGAGAAGGAATTCTCCAGCCGGCGCTTTTGGAAGTACATCCAGCATCGCCGATGGAAGCCCGCCATCGATAGTCGGCTGCGCGAAGCCATCTCGATACCCGAAGTGCGCCTTGCTTTCAGGCAGGCTTCGAGCTTCATGCACGGAAAGCTCGGATATTGCACCGTGCGAATAGATCGCCCTGAGCTGAGCGGTGATCTGCGCCAGCACATCCTCCGTCTGGGCGAAGAGGAGGAGCAAGATATGGAGATCAGGGCTGGCGAATGTATCCTTCCATTGCGCCGGGCTGCTTTCTTCTGTATCTCCCACCCGTTCAGCGCGGGCTGCGGCGCCTGCCACAAATTCCTCCGGAAAGGATGCAAGCGAATAAGCGGGAAGCCCAAGCGCGGCAAGGCCCTTGTAGGTAAGCCCGACATTGAGGCAATACTGAGGTTTTACCGTCCAATCCGTGGCGGTGGCGAGCTTGGGCGCAACATCGGCAGTGCCGGCAGGACCGCCATTACTGCCATTAACCAATCCTCCCAAAAATCGCCTGGCAGGTTCCGCTTGTTCTACCTTCAAGGCAATTACGCGCAGGATCGGCATCGCATAAGTGCGGAGGATGAAACCCTGGATGTCTTCGTATGGCAAGTCAGGCATTGTCATTGTAAAGGGTGTTGTAACTAGAGGGTTGCCGGGGCTGCGCTCAGGTCTGACTGAGCGCAGCCTGGATATCCAGCACTGTTGCCTGTGGGTAGGCGCTGTAGAAAGGCGCAATGCCGCCCAGATCGTTGGCTTTTATATAATCCCGGAAAGCGCTGCGATTGCGCTGAATAGGCAAGGGCGGCGCGTCCTTCATGTGCTGGAGAAGCACGTTGAACACGTCGCCAATCTCGTCGATGAACTCATTAAGGTAATCGTCGAACGAGCCGTCGTACGTCGTAATTATCGCCAGCTTGGTATTATTTTCGAGAAATACAAAACGCGCGAAATGTACGATCTTGAGCTTATCCAGCGCAACCCAGATGGGATTTTGTTCTGGCGGGGCTGATTGAATTTCTTTTATTCGCTCATGGAGGACATTGAAGTCCTCCGGTGAGCGGATGGTCATGACCAGGGTAAGAGGGCTTTGTACCGCTCTTGATGTTCCTGATATGGAGGCGCTGGCATCAGGTGGGGGTGCTTTGTCGATGCCGAAATGAAATAGAGACATGGAACTTCTCCTGAGATTGGCTGTGTGCTTACGGTTAATATTCGAGCCCGTCGTTTTTCTATTGTAAATCTACGGAGGTGAGCACGGAAAAATTCATAGCGGAGTAAACCGGTTGACGTTCCGTACCTTACGGTCAATACCCTCATTCATACTCATCGCAAAAAAATATTGTTCCTTTGCAAAAATCGGCGAATAATAAACCCTAACGCAGAACTACAGGTTCTGAACGATGAATAAATTCCAGCTCACTTTCGCCGCCATTCTCCTGAATCTGTTTCTTGGAGGTTCAGCTTGGGCGCAAGAGGAGACGCTGCCCACGAAGGAAAAAGTACAGGCTTTACATCCGGTCAAGCAGCCACTTGAGCCTCACGATAAAAATATCAGGGTCGACGTACAGAATGATGGCGACCAGATCATCATCGACGTCAGTTTTGTCGTTCC
>CAJDTP010000013.1_pt1 | contig 12293 bp, 8 predicted proteins | sample 7389851 | NCBI WGS metagenome assembly CAJDTP01 (sample SAMEA7055648, study PRJEB34461) | soil metagenome | biome: terrestrial ecosystem; feature: Peninsula; material: soil | place: Antarctica | collected 2016 | reverse complement strand
AAGCTGGACTATTACATACGCGTTTATCCATATCAACCTTTGCTGACGCATCCATTTGAAATGGGCATGATGGTGTGGGTGTAATTTTTTCTTTTTTTTTAATTTGGTCCAAGACTCCGCCAGTTCCAGGACTTCCGCGGTCTGGCCCGGTCCCTGACGAAAAAACCTTCCTGCGTTCCAAAATTCTGAATCAGTCTCCAGTTTTTTCCCGCAATGACTCCATCTCGACCGGGAGCTCAGGAGAAAAGCGATAAGTAAATTTGCCGGTACGCAGCAGCGCTCGAATGCCAGCTAAAATCTTTTGTCATGCCATTTTTCTTCAAGCGGCACCACACTGATTTATCGTGATAGGCAGCAGCAACCCGCCGAATCGCACTGAGAAAGCTGTCGGTGGTCATGTCGTGGAACAAAAAACCACTGGCGCTTTTATCAGCCAGAGTTGCGGGCGTGCAATCGACTACGGTGTCGCGCAAGCCGCCGGTCGCGTGAACCAGCGGAGGCGTACCGTAGCGCTGGCTATACATCTGATTCAGTCCACACGGTTCGAAGCGGGAAGGCATCAGGAAGCTATCCGCGCCCGCTTCTATCAAATGGGCAAGTTTTTCGTCGAAGCCGATACGGACCGCCATTTTTTCCGGATAATTTTTCGCCAGTCTGGCGAACGCCTGCTCCAACGCGGTTTCGCCGCTGCCCAGAATCACAAGTTGGGCAGGTATTTCGGTCAACCGCGCTGCAACCTGCAATAAAAGATCGTAACCTTTCTGATATGTAAATCGGCCGACGGCGCCGAACAGCGGAATATGCGGATCGGCAGCCAGCCCCACCAATTGTTGTAACGCGGTTTTATTGTGGGCTTTGGCTGCAAGATGGGTAATAGCATAATTTTGCGTAATATAGCGATCAGTAGCAGGGTTCCACTCTGAAGAGATGCCATTGATGATTCCACTGATGTGCCCGCGTCGCGCGGCCAGCAGACCTTCCATGCCGAAGCCCAGCGGTGTCGTCTGAATTTCTTCCGCATATGTTGGGCTCACGGTAGCAACGTGATCGGAATAATAGAGCCCCGCCTTGAGAAACGACATATTGCCATAATATTCCATGCCATTTATATCAAAACTTTCGGCAGGCAAGCCCAGTTGAGCCACCGTATCGGGCGGAAATATACCCTGAAAAGCAAGATTGTGTATAGTCATCAGCGATGCCGCTTTTTTTCCTCTATGGAAATGTAGATAAGCCGGCACCAGGCCGCTTTGCCAATCGTTGCAATGAACAACGCGTGGGCGCCAGACGAGCGGGCTCGCATCACTCGCCAGAACTGCGCCAATTTTCGAGAGTAGTCCGAAACGCAAGGCATTATCCGGCCAGTCGCGCCCGGCATTATCCACGTATGGCCCCCCTTCCCTCTGGTACAGTACGGGGCAATCAATGATGAAAATAGGAAGAGATGCGGATGCGCCCAACGGCAGCTTTGCGGATAGCAGTGTCGACGGCGGAAATGGAGATTGATTTCTGAATTCGGCTATCTTTTGCTTTTTTTTGAGACCCGACAGCACTTGCGGATAGCCTGGGATGAGTACACGTACATCGATCTCCAATTGGCGCAACGCAGGCGGTAGCGCCGCGCTGACATCCGCGAGACCCCCGGTTTTATTCAGAGGATAAATTTCCGGCGTGATAAACAGAACACCGGGGTTGGAATTTGATAAAGGTTGTGGCATTGCGGTCCACTCATTAAGATTTCTTGGAAAGAGTGAGGAATGAGGATCAGTCCGAATTTCACTGACTTCCATCCAACACCAGTCGGTCGAGTAAAGCGCATCGTCTTGATGCCGCTATTCATCAGAAAAGGAATAAGCGGGCGGCAGCCCACCGCAAGTTATCCCTCGCGGTTGCTGTACCAAATGAGCTCGATTGCTAGCTGTGTTGGCATGGCAGACGGGCCGGTAGCGCCTCGTTAAACGAACGTATCTTCCCGAACTCGACCGAGTCAAACATTTGCCGGGCGATGATCGATGAGAAACGCGATGGGCTGTGCGGCAAGCTCCGCCTCACCCATTCATATCACGCCGGGGGAGCATTATTCAAGCGAAAGAATGATCCCTGCAAGTGGCGGGAGACTGATAACGATCGAGTCGGGCCGCCCCATCCAGGGTTCGCCGGTTGTATCGATGCGCCCCATGTTGCCCAGATTGCTGCCGCCGTAGTGTAAGGAATCGCTGTTGAACAATTCGTGGTACATGCCTGTCGCAGGTACACCGATGCGATAACGTGTGCGCGGCACAGGTGTGAAATTGAGAACGATCAGGACGAATGAACCATCGCATGCGCGGCGCAGATAGCTTATGACGGAGTTGTCGGCATCATGGCAGTCTACCCACGCGAAACCATCAGGCAAGAAATCAAGTTGGTATAATGCGGCGATACTGCCATACAAATGGTTGAGGTCGCGCAGCGCAGCCTTGACGCCGCGGTGCTGTTCGTCGCGTAATTGACTCCAGTCCAGTTCCCGTCCCGAGTTCCATTCACGTCCCTGGGCAAATTCACTGCCCATGAAATTGAGCTTTTTGCCGGGATAAGTCATTTGATAAGTAAACAACAGGCGTACGTTTGCAAATTGCTGCCACGCATCGCCCGGCATTTTGCCCAGTAGCGATCCTTTGCCGTGCACTACTTCGTCATGTGAAAGCGGAAGGACGAAATTTTCCGTATATGCATATAACTGACCGAAAGTAAGCTGGTCTTGATGGAAACGCCGATAAACCGGATTATTACGCATGTAGGATAGCGTATCGTTCATCCAGCCCATATTCCATTTCATGGAAAATCCCAGACCGCCGGTATAGGCGGGGCGAGATACTGCCGGCCATGAAGTGGATTCTTCCGCGAGCGTCAAAGCACCTGGAAATTCCTCATGTATCATAATGTTCAGTTCGCGCAGGAAATTTATAGCTTCCAGATTTTCCCTACCGCCATATTTGTTGGGTAGCCATTTGCCCGGCTTGCGTGAATAGTCGAGATAGAGCATGGATGCAACAGCATCCACGCGCAGCCCATCAAAATGAAATTCCGCCAACCAGAAATGGGCGCTGGACAATAGAAATGATTTCACTTCGTTGCGCCCAAAATTGAAGATATGCGTTCCCCAGTCCTGATGCAGCCCAATACGCGGATCCTCGTGCTCATACAATGCGCTACCATCAAATCGGGACAACGCAAATGCATCTTGAGGAAAGTGCGCTGGCACCCAGTCGAGCATTACGCCGATACCCTCCAGATGACAGGCATTAACGAAATATTTCAGGTCGTCCGGTGAGCCAAAACGACTGGTGGGTGCGAAATAGCCGGTCGTCTGATAACCCCAGGATTCATCGAGCGGATGTTCTGCAATTGGCATCAGCTCGATATGGGTGTAGCCCATTTCACGCACGTAAGGAATCAGATGCCGGGCGAGTTCACGGTAAGAGTAAAAACGTCCGTCAGGATGCCGCTTCCAGGACCCGGCGTGAATTTCGTAAATATTCAGCGGTGCGTGCAACCAATCCCACGCTGCACGGTTTATCATCCATTCGCCATCGTCCCATGCTGTTTCGCCAACCACGGGCGTGCGCGCCGCATTGTTGGGGCGCAATTCATAGTGCCTGGCATAAGGATCGGTTTTAAGAAGGATTGCGCCGCTGTCGCGGTTGCGTATTTCATATTTGTAGAGTGAATCGGAGGGGAGGCCGGGAATAAAGAGCTCCCAAACGCCACTGAAGCCATGAACCGCCATCGGATGCACTCGGCCATCCCACCGGTTAAAACCACCTACCACACTTACGCGCTCGGCATTAGGCGCCCATACCGAAAAAAGTACGCCAGCGATACCCCCTCTTTCCGCGATATGCGAACCCAGTGTTCGATAAGCTTGCCGTAACCGGCCTTCACTGAACAAATAGACGTCGTAATCGGAAATTTGCGGCTGGAAGGCATAGGCGTCATAAGTTTCGTACAAGCATGCTTCCGGCCATGCGTTACCATCTTCGACGCGCAACAGATATGGCATGGATGGCAATGCAACGCCGTGCCATTCGAATACCCCGGCAGGATGTGCCCGCTTCATCACCTCAAAGCTGCCTTCTATATTGATCCATACATTTATCGCATACGGATAAAATACCCGAATCAAGCCATGGCCATGCTCCATGCGAGCGCCGAGATAACTGAAAGGATCATGAAGTCGAGCTGCCAGCAGCGCTTCCAGAGACGGGTTGACTTTGACCGTTACGCCATGATGTGTCGGATCGGATTGCATAAGCGGATTATAGCTTGCGCAAGGATACGGCGATACGGCGGAGTATGGCCGTGATTGAAATTCAACGCGGGCAATCGCATCTCCCGAATCTACTGCAGCCTTCTTGTCCGTTTCATGTTTCCTCCTTCGGGATAACATAAAACCGGACAGATCATTTGCTGCAAGCACGGACGGTTTATTTGTTCTTTACAAACTGAAATGGACTACTTGACGGGGAATATGGAGAGGGGCACAATCTGTTTCCCTTCATGGATTCGCCCCAGTATCTTGGGGATAAATAAAATAAGGAAAAACAGATGCATACATGTTCTCACGCTGTGTTTGGATGTATGGACTTTCGGATTCAGGGCACAATTGAAAAATTACTTGAGCACCTGAATGTTAAAGAGGGAACGTTTGATCGGGTGATATGCGCCGGGGGCGCGGCAAATACGGAACAACTTGAAACTCATCTGGGGCTGTCGAAGAGGCTGCATGATAGCCACGTGGCTGTGCTCTCCGTTCACGAGGACTGTGGTGCCGGTGCGGTAAAGGAGGACCTTTACAAAGCGGGGGATACTGCCCGTTCGCTTGGGTTCGAGCCAAAATTGTTCTATATAAAGCTTGATGGAACTTGGGAAGAAGTTCAACCACAGGGAGTCTCTGGATAAGCTCCGAATGGATGCGAGGCAGCTTTGGGCTCTTACGAAGAAGGAATTCCCTGAGACGTAAGAGCCCGCAAATGGCGCCCCCATGGAGATGCATGGGTGCACCAAACAGGTTCCCGCATCCCGGCACCGGCGTACCCTGTACGAGGGCTTCTTGCTACGCCCCTTTTGGGGCGGTGCTTTTCGGTTTCGAGTCTGCACAGCAGGCGGCTCAATTTGAATGTTGCGGTTCAGCCATTGATAAGTGCGTCACCGCGAACTTCTTCAGAGGCGAGATTCTCTAGACAACAGGAGCTGACTTGCGTTATATCAGCCAGATTACGCGTAATTCGGTAGCGATGATACTGGCTGGCGGGCGGGGCAGCCGCTTGCGTCAGCTTACAGACTGGCGTGCCAAGCCTGCGATGCCGTTCGGCGGCAAATTCCGCATTATCGATTTTCCTCTCTCCAATTGCGTTAATTCCGGCATCCGCCGTATCGGCATCGCAACACAGTACAAAGCGCAGAGCCTGATCAGTCATATCCAGCACGGCTGGGGATTTCTCGATGGGCGATTCGATGAATTTGTCGAGTTATTGCCGGCTCAACAGCGCATTGAGGAAACCTGGTATCAGGGAACCGCCGATGCGGTGTATCAGAATATCGATATACTTCGAGTTCATAATCCGGATTACGTGCTGATTCTGGGCGGTGACCACGTTTACAAAATGGACTATGGCAAGCTGCTCGCCGACCATGTCGAAAGGTCCGCCGAGATGACAATAGCCTGTCACGACGTGCCCTTGGAGACGGCAAGCGGACTTGGAATCATGAGCGTCGATGACGAATGGCGCGTCAACGGTTTCGAAGAAAAGCCTTCGATGCCCACCGCGATTCCCGGCCAGCCCGGGCATGCGCTGGCGAGCATGGGTATCTACGTATTCAATGCGTCATTTCTTTTTGAACAATTGATTCATGACCATGACGACGAGCATTCGTCCCATGATTTCGGCAAGGACGTGATCCCGTACCTGGTGCCGCGTGGAAAAGTATTCGCGCACCGCTTTGTCCACAGTTGTGTCAATATGGCGTCGGGTGTGCCGTATTGGCGCGACGTTGGCACCATTGATGCCTATTGGGAGGCGAACCTTGATCTCACCCGTATTACGCCCGACCTCAATCTATATGATAAGGACTGGCCGATCTGGACTCATCAGGAACAGTTGCCGCCCGCCAAGTTTATTTTCGACGACGACGACCGGCGTGGGCAGGCGCTGGATACAATGGTTTCTGGCGGCTGCATCATCAGTGGGTCAACCGTGCGCCGCTCACTATTATTTTCAAATGTACAGGTGCGCAGCTACAGCAGTATTGAGGACTCGGTGATATTACCCAACGTGGATATCGGTCGCAATGTGCGCCTGAGACGCGTCGTTGTCGACAAGAATTGTATAATTCCTCCCGGGCTGATGGCGGGTTTTGACCCGGAGCAGGACCGCGAGCGGTTTTATGTCACCGAGAATGGCGTTACGCTTATTACCCCGGAAATGCTGGGGCAGAAAATACATTATGTCAGATAATAAACAGGACGAAATAAGACAGCGAGGGCATAAAGCAAACAATTTGTGGCGATCGAACCGGTTCCGCGCTGAACGCAGGGCTTGTCCAGACACCTCCTTCCATCGGGTCAGATAGAAATGCAACCAATACATTTAGTCTTGCTGTGGCATATGCACCAGCCGGATTATCGCAATTACGAAACTGGCGAATTTACATTGCCATGGGTGTATCTGCACGCCATCAAGGACTACAGCGACATGGTGTCCCACCTTGAAGCGCATCCGTCCATAAAAGCGGTGGTGAATTTCGTGCCGGTACTGCTGGATCAACTGGAGGATTATTCGGCACAGTTCGCGTCGGGTCAGTTTCGGGATCCGCTCTTGCGCTTGCTGGCGACGCCTGATCTGGAACAGGTTTCCGCGCGAGATCGCATACATGCGTTCGACAGTTGTTTCCGCAGCAACCACGTCACCATGATGCAACCGTACCCGACCTATAAGCGGTTGCATGATATGCACGAAACGTTGCGGGCTCGCGGCGAGGCGGAACTGTCCTATCTTTCGGGCCAGTATCTGGCGGACCTGATCATGTGGTATCACCTGGCGTGGACAGGCGAGAGCGTGCGCAGGAGCAATGAGGCGGTAGTGCGATTGATGACGCAGGACAGAGGCTTCAGTCACGCCGACCGGATAGACTTGCTCAATGTGATCGGAGAGTTGATACAGGGATTGATTCCTCGCTATCGCAAGTTGGCTGAGTCCGGCCAGATCGAATTATCCACCACGCCGCATTACCATCCCCTCGCCCCGCTATTGATAGACTTTTCCTCCGCGCGCGATAGCATGCCCGACGTGCGCCTGCCGGTGGAAAATACTTATCCTGGAGGAAAAGGCCGTGTCGCGTTTCAGTTGACATCAGCTATCGAGAGTCATGCGCGTCGCTTCGGGATAAAACCCTGTGGCGTATGGCCTGCGGAAGGTGCGATATCAGCGGCGATGCTCGATATTCTTGCGGACCATGATTGTCAGTGGGTCGCCAGCGGCGAAAACGTGCTGGCGAATAGCCTGCGCAAATCGTATGGCGGCAGACCCTTGCCGGAGCGAGGCCGCTACCTCTACAAGCCCTATCATGTAGAAGGTAAGGGCAATAGCGTCACGTGCTTCTTTCGCGACGAAAAACTATCCGACATGATAGGCTTCGAGTACTCGAAGTGGTTTGGGCGAGATGCCGCCGAGCATTTGGTGCACTCTCTCGAAGATATCGGCCGCAACGCATTATCCGGGGAAAATCCAGTGGTCAGTATTATTCTCGACGGCGAGAATGCGTGGGAATACTATCCTTACAACGGCTATTACTTTCTCAATGATCTCTACGGAATTCTTGAAAATCACCCCGCAATCGAGGTGACCACTTATAAGGATTATTTGGGAAGCGTCCAGCAGGCCGATGTCGCCCGCTTGCCAATATTGACAGCAGGGAGCTGGGTGTATGGAACATTTTCCACATGGATCGGCGATCAGGACAAAAACCGTGCCTGGGATTTGCTCTGCGCGGCCAAGCACAGCTATGACCTGGTGATGCAAAGCAAACGCTTGACCGACGAGGAAAGAGCCAAAGCCGAACGTCAACTCGCTTCCTGCGAAAGCTCCGACTGGTTCTGGTGGCTAGGTGATTACAATCCGCCGAGCGTAGTGTCGAGCTTTGATCAATTATTCCGGGACAATCTGGCTAATCTCTATTCTTTACTGAAATTGCCGGTACCCGCATCCGTACATCAGCCTATCAGCCACGGCGGCGGCGTTGTGACTCAAGATTCGGGCACAATGCGGCGCGCCTCTTGAAGAAAACCCGCAGCGCATTATTGCCGGCGCAAGCCCGAGAGCGATATTTCGACCAGAAAAAGCCGAGTTGGTTTTCAAGGCCACATAACGCAACGTGATGCATTTCACCCGACCAGCCCCAGCCTGGGCCGGAAGTAACGGCGCTAGCAAGTGGCTAAGCTTTCTCTGAGGAGAACTCGATGTCCCGATCCGTCTCCCTGCTTTTCGGCGTTCATGCTCACCAACCGGTCGGCAATTTTCCAGAGGTGCTGGCTGATGCCCACCTGCGCTGTTACCGGCCTTTCCTGCAAGTCCTTCACCGATATCCCAGCTTTTGTTTTGCGGTGCATATTTCCGGCTGGTTGCTGGACTATCTGTTTAATCACTATCCGGAAGACATGGCGCTGCTCCGGGATATGGTAATGCGCGGTCAGGTCGAGCTATTCGGTGCAGGCGATACAGAACCGGTCCTGGCTGCGATCCCGAACCGCGATCGCCTCGGGCAGATACAGACATTTTCCGATAAGCTGGAGAGGAAGCTGGGGCGGCGCCCGCAAGGTGCATGGCTGACCGAGCGCGTGTGGGAAGCAACGGTAGTTCCGGCGTTAGCGGATTGTGGTATACGCTACGTGATCGTGGACGATTATCATTTTCTTTGTGCTGGCAAAACAGCGGCGGAACTGGATGGTTATTTCACTACCGAAGAGGACGAGCGCAAACTCGATCTGTTTCCCATCTCCGAAGCGTTGCGTTACCGGCTGCCGTTTTCTCCGGCGGATGAAGCGGTAGCATACATAGAGTCTCTGGCTGAAAACAGTACAACCGGCCATGGCAATGCCGCCGTCTATTTTGACGATATCGAAAAATTCGGTATCTGGCCGGAAACTTATCAGTGGGTATATGAAAAAGGCTGGCTTGATAACTTTATCCAGGGAGTGCTGGCGTCGCCCATAATTCGCACCCAGCACTACCGGGACTATCATGCCGTCGAGAAAACCCGGGGTGTAGTGTATCTTCCAACCACTTCATATATAGAAATGAACGAGTGGACACTTCCCGCAGGGCCTGCCAATATTTATGCCGACCTGGTGCAGCAGGCCAAGACAGCAGGTTGGTATGACGGCAATAAGGCGTTCCTGCGCGGTGGCATCTGGAAAAATTTTTTTTCGCGCTATCCCGAATCCAACTGGATGCACAAACGCATGCTGGGTCTTTCCCGGCGGCTTGCCTCGCTGCCGGAGCGGCAACGTAGCATCGCCATGAAGCATAAGCTGTATGAGTCTCAGGCCAACGATGCATATTGGCATGGCTTGTTTGGAGGCTTGTATCTCCCTCATCTCAGACGTGCGGTATTTAAAGCTATCGTTGAGCTGGAAGCGATGCTCGACGCCTGCGCCCCCCGCCCGGCAAGATTTCTGGAAGATACTGATCTCGATGGGATCGAGGAAATGTATTTGCAGACTGGTAAAATCCAGGCGGTATTGAAGATGAATGACGGAGGCATCATTTGCGAACTGGATTCCTATCTGCTGACGCATAATTTTGGCGATACGTTGCGGCGCCAGGCTGAGCATTATTATCGCAAGATCCATCAACACGAGGAGAACCCGCATGAACACAGCGGTGCCGGGATCGCCTCGGCGCATGAACGGCTCAGCTTCAAGGATAAGATAACCGCCGGGGATATGGTGGCCGACGATCACGCCCGGGGGTTGTTCGTGGATCGCCTGAATGGCGATTTCATAACCTATCGGCATGATCCATCCAGTGCTGATGATTCAGTCTGTCAGACGGAAGTGTATTCGCAATACGTAAAAAAAAGTATAGCACTTGCGGGCAATTGGTTGCAGGTGTCATATTTGTTCGCCGCTGAAGCGGAGGGCGTATTCTGTACCGAGATCAATCTTGCAATGCCAAGTTGCGATGGCTGGGGGGGGCGCTATATTTACCGGGGACAAATTCCGGGTGGTTTTGGTCAACTACTCGAGTTGTCCGCCATGACCGATATAACGCTCGATGATGATGTGCTGGGAGGAAGTGTCGAGCTGAAAGTATCTGTTCCAGCCGAGTTGCACGCGCAGCCTTATTATTCGGTATCTCAGTCGGAAGAGGGATTCGAAAAAATCATGCAGGCTGTGACACTGAAATTGCAATGGCCGGTAATAGTTGGAGCGTTGGTTGTCTCGCTGGCGATCAATGCAGGACAAAACGTCGTGACGAGCCACCTTCCGTAGCCGCGGCGGACAGGTCGGAATTCCACAAACGCTCAAGTACAGCCGTGCAAAAAGAAAAGGCGGTCGGGTAGCAACTCATCCTGTAGGGCTGTTATATACATGTGGCGAGCCCAGCAAGGATCCGTCATGACCTATGTAGTAACTGAAAGCTGTATCAAGTGCAAATACACTGATTGTGTAGATGTGTGCCCGGTGGATTGCTTTCGCGAGGGGCCTAATTTTCTGGTAATCGATCCAGATGAATGTATTGATTGCACCCTGTGTGTGGCTGAATGTCCAGTGGATGCAATTTATGCCGAGGATGACGTGCCGACGGATCAACAGCATTTCACCGCACTCAACGCCGAGTTATCGAAAGCATGGAAACCCATCATCGAGAAAAAAGATTCCCCCGCCGATGCCGACGACTGGGCAAAGGTAACCGGGAAACTGGACAAGCTGGAACGCTGATCCGGCAGCGGTCGTTTTTTGCCGCATGTCCTCCATTCTGAATTTCCCCCAAGTTCTCCTGACGGCAATTTTTGCGGGCCGTGACGTCGGCTCGATGGACAGTGTCACGGTCGTCACGCCTAACCGGCGGCTCGCAGCTACACTGAAGCGCGAATTCGACCGGGCGCGGTCAGCCGAAGTTATCTCTGCCTGGGATTCGGCGGATATCCTGCCGATCTCCACATTCATCGAACGTATCTACGAGGACGCGCTTTACTCCGCGCAAGCCTCTCATCTGCCCGCATTGCTCAGCCCGGCTCAGGAGCAGGTTTTATGGGAAGATGCCATTACCCGTTCGGATGCGGGCACGGTTTTGCTTGCCGTCGCGGAGGCCGCACGGCTTGCTCGCGAGGCGTGGCAGCTCGCCCATGCATGGCACTTCATCCCGCGACTCGGGAATTTCCCGCTGAACGAAGATGGCAATGCGTTTCGGGATTGGTCGCGATACTATGAGGAAACAACCCGCCGCACACGGCAGACCGATCGCGCACGGCTTGGCGGTCTCGTAGCCGAGCTGTGCCTGCTATGGTTTCGATATCATTACACCGCAACAGGCAGCCTTGTTGGTCAAGCTTGAGGATGCGGGCTGTGAAGTAATGCTGGCGCAACCGCAGCCGCAACAGTCGCCGCAAAGTCTCGGTGCGCGACGTGTGCAATATGACGACGTCGGTGAGGAGATTTATTGCGCGGCGGCTTGGGCACGGGCACGAATCGAAGCAAATGGTTCGGCTCGCATTGGCGTCGTCGTTCCGGCCTTTTCAGAGCACCGAAATACCATCCTACGCATCTTCAGTTCGGTAATGGAACCCGATGTCCAGCGATCACTACCGGGTGCGGCCAAGCGCGTATTGCCGTTTAATGCATCGCTTGGCAAGGCTCTGGTTTCGTATCCTCTGATAAACGCCGTCTTCCTGATACTCGAGCTCGGCGAGGGAGAAATCGGATTCGAACACGCAAGCCTTCTGCTCCGATCGCCTTTTCTCAGCGGCGGCGAAGCTGAAATGGCGCAGCGCGCCAGGCTCGATGCTCAACTGCGCCATCGTACCGAGTCCACAATTACACTTCAACGGCTGCTTGCTCTTATCGAGCGCGAACATGGCGGTAAAAGCTGCCCGGTTCTAGCGGGGGTTCTGTCGGCCTATGCCGAGCACCGCAAAGTAAAGCTGCGCGGTTTGCAAGCGCCCTCAGCGCTGGCCAGGGCTATTTCCGAGACTTTGAGGATCGTCGGTTTTCCTGGCGAACGTGCTCTGGATTCGGCGGAATATCAGACATT
>CAJDTP010000012.1_pt1 | contig 12423 bp, 10 predicted proteins | sample 7389851 | NCBI WGS metagenome assembly CAJDTP01 (sample SAMEA7055648, study PRJEB34461) | soil metagenome | biome: terrestrial ecosystem; feature: Peninsula; material: soil | place: Antarctica | collected 2016 | reverse complement strand
CCGAGGACCGCTGTGCTCAGAACATTGAAGGCAGTATCGACGGGTTTTAGCGGCTTGGCGAGAAGCGGGATTTTCGCGCCTTCGAGCACACCCGTCTTGACCGTCCGACCGAGAACCTCGTACTCCCTGGAATCCGTACCGACATCCATCACAGGTGTAGCCCAGGTTTTTTGGTCGCGAAATCGGGTTTGCCCCGGTTTGATGCCATGGCAATCGGCGCAGCCACCCTGTCCAGTATTACGGGCGAAGATCTCCTTGCCTTTATCGGCAAGCGCCTGATCTACCTTCCATACCCATTTGGGAGCTGAGTTTTTGTGCAGGTAGTCGATTCCGAGCAAATGCCGCGCATCTTTCTTTGGACGAAAAATCCCGAATACGCCATAAACTTCTCCAAGATTTCTGGCAAGGCCAAGAATGTCGTTGCCATTGCTGGAGAAACCAGGCCACTGGGTCTTGTCCTGAATTGCGGCATTCCAGAGGAACGGATAGCGTACCGGCGCGATGGCTGGCTGAATGTTCTCCGGGATCATGCGAGTAGGCGAAGAACCAATATCGAGGCCAGCGAGCCGGTTGAAGATCATCGATACGGCGTCGAGTCGCGCCGGCCCCCAGGGCTGGGCAGGAAGTGAACCCCCAATCAACGTGTGATAGGGCAAATACCAGGCCTTCACTGCCGCTCGCAACGCCTCCTTGTCCTTTAAGGTTGCCGACGAACCCAGTACAGCATGCGCGAAATCCGTGAACGCCTGTTTATTTGTCAGGATGGCGTTCACGGCGACATCGAGGTCAGCCAGGAAACTCTGGAAATCGATGATTCCCGGCCCACCATCGATCAGATATGCGGTACCGTCAACCTCGATTTGGCGGGTATGGCAGGCGGAACAATTCATGCCAATTTCCTGTTCTTCGCTTCCGCTGGCAACGGTAAATCCAATAGGTAGTCCTGCGGGCTTACTGGTTTTATTGGGAGGCTTTCAGCCATGAATGGCTGGCCGTTTGGCTGCTTCAGTGCGGAAATCCAGCGCAACGGCATGATACGGGAACCTTGGTCACGACTATAGAAATCCTTTCGATCTGAGGCTGTCCATTTCGTGCCTTGGTCCATGAGCACGGGTTCCGCGGCAGTTAAAGCCGGCGGCACGAGCAAGGCCAAGGTGGATAGAATGCTGCCAATACAGGATAGAACTTTGATTTTCAAGATTTATCTCCCCTCTTGATTAATGAATCGGGATATCTCCTGGATCCGCCGTGTTCCTGTTGCCTCACGTTGCATGAAAGTTTTGAGTGTCAACGTGTACGCCAACACCTAATCCTTATGCGCGAGAGTCACAAGTTATCGACGAATTTTTGCGCTCTTATTAATTATTGATTTTCGACTCCCTCGCCACGAGGGCGTTGGAGCTTGTCACCGCCTCCTTAATGGAGGGAAACTGGAAAATACTGTCGCTGATGGATGGTCTGAGGATCCAGCCGCAGGTGCTGCCTTGGCTGACCTGAAATCAGAACTAAAAGAGACTGAAAGAAGTATGGAGCAGGTAAAACAGGGGTAATCAGAAAAGAAGAAGGGGGTTTTTCTCGCTATTCAAGCATTGAGTAATAGCTTCTGTGTGCTTATGTTGTTATAGGTAATCCGATCCGCGCTCCCTCGGCGGCTTCGTTTGGTCGGCAGAGGATTAGCCACATGAGGTGGAAGGTCGCGATGGTTTCATGGCGTCCCCGTGTCCTTCCGCGTCCCGTAATAACTACCCGATTTCGTCGAAATCCAGCGGACGCTTATGCTGCATCTTGTTGACGTGCGAGAGCCTTTCGCACCGGATGAACCGGATCGGAATCCGCCGGCAGGGTGGAAACTGCAAGCTCAAAGATGCCGAACATCGTGCGCTTGGCTTCTGCCGCAACGGTCAGTTGTTCTTCTTGGCCGATGTGGTCGGTATGTCAGGATATGGGGTGGGGTAGCCGGTAACGAGCCGATCTTCTGGAACATCACGCCCCTCAGCATGCCCAGCCGCCGGGCCTTGGTAGTGACTTCCTCCCAATCCTTCAAGGCCAGCCATTCTTTTGCCATGGGCTCGGCCGTGGTGGCGTTTTCCTGCTCCCGTTTGATGCGCTCAAACTGCCGATTGTGGGCCGGTTGATGTCCTGCCTTACCAAGGCCCGCGCCTTTGTACGCCCATGCCCCGCCTCGGCAAGGGCAGACCTTCGACCACTGCGGCGAGCCCGCGCCTCTTTCGGCGTTCTCCGGTGGGGGCGATGGCATAGTCGCCCATCCCGAACACGCTTTCCGTCGTCACCTCACGTTCCCGCACCTCGAAGCGGTAGCGCTCTTCACGCTCACTCACCCACGGCTAAGGCGAGCGATATAGCTGCGCACTGTTTCGCCTTGCCTGTTAACGCTACCTAGCTGAAAAATGGTCACGACCAATCAATTTTTCGGGACAGCACCGCGTCGTCCGTCCATTGCAACGGATAATGCCCTAGCTCGTCAGTAGGATTTAACGGACAATAACAGCCTTCCTCCGCTGAATGAATATCGCTTTACCGAGACAGAATACAACTTTAGGGAGAACGCGCACGATGGCCAAGACCAACGACTTCGACGGCTTCATGAAAATACGCCAAAAGCTGCCCATGGAACTAGTCTCGCATATCACAGTCCATGCGACGCCGACAACCGCTGAAGCTGCCGAAGAAGGCGATGACATACCCACATCAATGGCCCACGACAGCGGCCTTGAGCTCATTGAGGCAGATTAACCATGCATTGGATAGCCCCTTCGGAAAAGGACTCCGCTTCCACCTCGCTCGAAAAGCGCCTGTGGGATGCCGCCGACCAGTTCCGAGCCAATTCGGGCCTCAAGGCGCAGGAATACTCCGGACCTATCCTTGGCCTGATCTTCCTGCGCTTCGCCGAAGTCCGCTTTGCCATCCAGCGCGGCAAGCTCGAAGGTGCCAGCGCGTCATCGCGGCGCGGCAGCCGAGTCGATGAGCCCGCCGCCTACCACGCCGAAGGCATTCTCTACCTCGCCCCCGAGGCGCGTTTCGACTATCTGCTAACTCTGCCCGAAGTGGCTGACATCGGCGCCAAGGTCAATGCCGCGATGCGCGAGATCGAGAAGCATAATCCGCAGCTTGCCGGTGTACTGCCCAAGACCTACAACCTCTTCACCAGTACTCTGCTCAAGGAGCTACTCAAGAAAGTCTCCGAGATTCCCGCAACGGTAGACTACGATGCCTTCGGCCGCATCTACGAATATTTCCTCGGTGAATTTGCCCGCACCGAGGGTCAGAAAGGCGGCGAGTTCTACACACCGAGTAGCATTGTCAAGTTGCTAGCCGAAATTATTGAACCCTTCCATGGCCGCATCCTCGATCCCGCTTGCGGCTCCGGCGGCATGTTCGTGCAGTCGGCGCGCTTCGTCGCCGAACATCAGAAAAATCCTGCCGCCGAACTCGCCATCTACGGTGTCGAAAAGACGGACGAAACCGGCCGCCTTTGCCGCCTAAACCTTGCCGTCCATGGGCTGGAAGGCGATATCCGCCATGGCGGCAACATCAACAGCTACTACGACGACCCCCACAGCGCGACGGGGCAATTCGACTTCGTCCTCGCCAATCCGCCCTTCAACGTCAATGCGGTGGACAAGGAGCGGCTCAAGGACATGGTCGGCGCCGGCCGCCGCTTTCCCTTCGGCCTACCGCGCACCGACAACGCGAACTACCTGTGGATTCAGCTCTTCTACTCGGCGCTCAACTCAAAAGGCCGCGCCGGCTTCGTCATGGCCAATTCAGCGTCGGATGCCCGTTCGTCAGAGCAGGAATTGCGGCAGAAGCTGATCGAAGTATGGGCGGTGGATGTGATGATCGCCGTCGGCCCCAACATGTTCTACACCGTCACGCTGCCCTGCACACTGTGGTTCTTCGACAAGGGCAAGGCTAAGACGAAAAGAGCCGACACCGTGCTTTTCATCGACGTCCGCCACATCTACCGGCAGGTCGATCGCGCCCACCGCGAGTGGACACCGGCACAGATTGGCTTCATCGCCAACCTGGTTCGCCTGTATCGCGGCGAGGCGGTCGACACAAGAGTCGGCGCTGGCGACATGGCGGCCAAGCTCAAGGAAGCCTTTGGTGACACGTCGGCCTATCGTGACGTGCCCGGCCTGTGCAAGGCCGCGACGCTTGCTGAGATCGAAGCGCAGGGCTGGTCACTCAACCCCGGCCGCTACGTCGGCGTCGCGCCGGGTGAAGAGGTCAGCGACGAGGACTTCAAGGAACAGCTCGAAACCCTGAACGAGGAACTGGAATCACTGAATGCCCAGGCGCGGGAACTGGAGCAGACCATCGCCGCGAATGTGGCGGGGATTCTGGAGGCGTGAGTATGACGGAGTGGCGAGACTGCAAACTCGGCGATCTGCTTCAAATCAAGCACGGTTTCGCCTTTCTAGGCGAACACTTTGCTAGTGCTGGCACCCACATTGTCCTGACTCCCGGCAATTTCCTTGAGGAGGGTGGCTTCAAAGAAAAAAGTGACAAGGCCAAATGGTATAACGGGGCAATCCCTGGCGAGTATGTCCTGAACAAGGGTGACCTCATCGTCGCAATGACAGAACAAGCAGAAGGGCTGCTCGGCAGCAGCGCGCTTATTCCGCGGAGCCACGTGTATCTACACAACCAGCGACTGGGCCTTGTCCAGATTCTTGATCGGAAGCAAGCAGATCACCATTTTCTTTACTATCTCTTCAACTCTAAGCCCGTTCGGCAACAAATTCGAGCTTCAGCCAGCGGGACGAAGATTCGCCATACTGCGCCTTCGCGCATCGCGGACGTGAAAGTCCGCGTTCCCCCACTCCTCGTCCAGCAACGCATCGCGGGCATCCTGTCGGCCTATGACGAACTCATCGAAAACAGCCAGAGGCGCATCAAGATTCTGGAGGCGATGGCCCGCGCCCTTTACCGCGAGTGGTTCGTCCACTTCCGCTTCCCCGGTCACGAAAATCACCCCCGCGTCGTTTCCCCCCTCGGCGAGATTCCGAAGGGGTGGGAGGTAAAGAAGCTCCGAGATATGGCGGAGGTAAACCGTAGGCAAATCAGTGCCCGTAATGCTCAAAAGAGCTGCATTACATCGATATTTCCTCCGTCAGTCCGGGCGTTATCGATTCTGTTACCTCCTATGACTTTGCTGCCGCACCCAGTCGTGCGCGCCGAATCGTTCAGCACGGGGATGTACTCTGGTCGTGCGTCCGCCCGAACCGCCGCTCATATGCGCAAGTGATACGACCCGAGCCAAACACGATCGCGTCCACGGGCTTCGCTGTTCTAACCGCAATAAAAGTACCTTTCCCGTTCCTTTACTTTGCTACGACCACGGACGATTTCATCGCTTATCTGACCAACAACGCGACTGGTGCAGCATACCCCGCTGTCACGGCAATGACTTTTGAAAACGCCGATTTACTCATTCCAACATCATCCCTATTGAACCAATTCACCGGCGTGACCATTCCAATTGCAGAGCAGATCTATACGCTTCAACGCAAAGGCCAAAACCTTCGCCGCAGCCGCGACCTCCTGTTGCCGCGCCTGCTTTCCAGGCAGATCGACGTCAGACTGCCTGAACCATGAACGCCCACGCTTACACTGAAGACCAGCTCGTCGAGCAACCTGCCATGGGGCTCCTTGCCGGGCTCGGCTGGGAGACGGTGTCGGCACAGGAAGAAACCTTCGGTGTGGGAGGTACCCTCGGCCGCGAGACTAAGGGCGAGGTGGTGCTAGTGAAATGCCTGCGTACGGCGCTTTCCAAATTCAACCCTACGCTGCCGGCGGAAGCGATCGGCAACGCCGTTGATGAACTCGGCCGCGACCGCTCAGTGATGAGCCTGGAGGCCGCCAACCGCGAGGTCTATCAGCTGCTCAAGGAGGGCATCACGGTATCTGTCCACGATCGCGAGCACGGTGGACAGAAGATCGAACGCGTGCGCTTGGTGGATTGGGAGCACCCGGAGAACAACCACTTCTTGCTGGTCAGCCAGTTCAGCGTCACAGGCGCGCTCTACACTTGCCGCCCTGACCTTGTCGGCTTCGTCAATGGTCTGCCCTGGGTCGTCATCGAGCTCAAGAAGCCCGGCGTGCCAGCGCGTGCCGCCTTCCACGAAAACCTCACCCACTACAAGCAGCAGATTCCGGCGCTATTCTGGAGCAACGCCCTGCTCATCTCCAGCAACGGCACCGACAGCCGCGTTGGATCGCTCACCGCCGACTGGGAGCGCTGGGTGGAGTGGAAGCGTATCGAGCGCGAAGATGAACCACGTCGCGTGTCGCTGGAAGTGATGCTGCGCGGCACTTGCGACCCCGCCCGCCTGCTGGATCTGGTCGAGAACTTCACTTTGTTTTCGGAGCACAAGGCCGGGCTGGTCAAGATTCTCGGCCAGAACCACCAGTTCCTCGGCGTCAACAACGCCATTGTGTCGATGCTCGAAGCCCGCAAGCTGGGCCACGGGCGCGGCGGCGTATTCTGGCAGACACAGGGCAGCGGCAAGAGTTTTTCGATGGTGTTCTTCGCGCAAAAGGTACTGAGAAAGCTCGCCGGCAACTGGACCTTCGTAGTAGTCACCGACCGCATGGAACTGGACGACCAGATCGCCAAGACCTTCAAGACTACCGGTGCGGTAAGCGAGGCCGAGGGCGACGAATGCCACGCCGCCAGCGGCGCGCACCTGCGTGAGCTGCTGCGCGGCAACCACCGCTACGTCTTCACGCTGGTGCATAAGTTTCAGACCCCGGAGTTGCTCTGTGATCGTTCCGACGTGATCGTGCTAACCGACGAAGCACACCGCAGTCAGTACGACACACTGGCGCTTAACATGCGCGCCGCGCTGCCCAAGGCGTTGTTCCTGGCCTTCACCGGCACCCCCCTGATCGCGGGCGAGGAGCGCACCAAGGAAGTCTTCGGTGACTACGTCTCGATCTACGACTTCCAGCAATCGATCGAAGACGGCGCCACCGTGCCACTGTTCTATGAGAACCGCACGCCGGAGTTGCAACTCGTCAATCTCGACCTGAACGAAGACATTTACCAACTGATCGAGGATGCCGAGCTCGACGCCGATCAAGAGGCTAAGCTGGAGAAGGTGCTGGGGCGGCAATACCACCTGATTACCCGAGACGCCCGGCTGGAAACCGTGGCGCAGGACATCGTTCGGCACTTCCTTGGACGTGGCTTCTTGGGCAAGGCGATGGTGGTGTCCATCGACAAGGCCACGGCGTTGCGCATGCACGACAAGTTGAAGGTGCATTGGGCGGCGGAAACCGAGCGGGTGCAGAAGGAACTGGGCGAACTGCATTACCATCTCGGCGGCGGCATGACTCCCGAGCAGGCGCGACGCGACCTGCGCATGGCCGAGCTGAAACAGCAACTGGAAGTGCTGATCAGCACCGACATGGCGGTGATCGTTTCGCCGGGGCAGAACGAAATCCAGCAGATGCAGGCGCTGGGCCTCGACATCAAGCCCCACCGTAAACGCATGAACGAATCGCGGCCGGGGCTGGACGAAAAGTTCAAGGATACCGATGACGAGCTGGGTCTGGTCTTCGTCTGCGCCATGTGGCTGACCGGCTTCGACGCGCCGAGTTGCTCGACGGTGTATCTCGATAAGCCGATGCGAAACCACACGCTGATGCAAACCATAGCGCGCGCCAACCGAGTATTTCCCGGCAAGCACAGCGGCGTGATCGTCGATTACGCCAACGTCTTCGCCTCACTAGAAAAGGCGCTGGCGATCTACGGGGCGGGCAAGGACGGAAAGAGCCCGGTCAAGGACAAGCAACAACTGGTTGAGGAACTGTGCCAGGCGGTGGTCGATGCCACGGCCTTCTGTGCCGCTCACGGCGTCATATTGACTGAGATCGAGGCCACGGCCGCCGGCAGCATGGAGCGCCTGTCGCGCATCGAGGACGGCATGAACGCGCTGATCTCACCGGACCCGTTGCGTCGCAACTTCTTTGCCCACGAGCGATTGGTTAGCACGCTCTACCGGGCCGTGAAGCCCGACCCTTCAGCGCTGGAATTTGCGGCCAAAGTCGCCTGTCTCTCCATACTGGCGGACGCCATCCGCGCCAAGCTGAACCCCAACCCGGCGGATATTTCCCAAGTGATGGGGCAGATCAGTGGGCTACTCGACGAGTCGATCACCGGCCACGAAATCCGCGAGCAGGGGCCGCCAGCTCTCGACCTTTCCAAGATCAACTTCGAGGCATTGGCCAAACGCTTCGAGAAATCTAGGCATAAAAACACCGACGTCGAAGTGCTCAAGGCAGCGATCCGCTCCCAACTGGAAAAGATGATCCAGTTGAACCGCACCCGTGCCGACTTTTCCGAGAAGTTCGAGGCGCTGATCGAAAGCTACAACGCCGGCAGCCGCAGCATTGAGGAACTGTTCGCCGAGCTGGTATCGCTATCCAACAGCCTGAACGACGAGCAGCAACGGCATGTGCGCGAGAACATGAGCGAGGAAGAGCTGGTGATCTTCGACATCCTCACGCGGCCGGCACCGGAGTTATCGACGGAAGAACGGGCAGAGGTGAAGAAGGCCGCCCGCGAACTGTTGGCGCGGTTAAAGACGCTGTTGGTGCTTAACTGGCGGCAGAAATCGACGGCACGCTCGCAGCTCAAGCTAACCATCGAAGATACGCTCGACTCCGGCCTGCCGCGTGCCTACACCCCCGAGTTGTACAACCAGAAGTGCTCAGCGGTGTTCGAGCATGTGTATGAGAGTTACCCGGAGCGGAACGCGGGAGTGTATGCGTGACGCACGCCACGCCGCCGTGTCACCAGCGCCTACCTTTACCTGAGCCTCGGCCCTTAGCCGCACGAGGATTCGAATTGCAGCCAGGAACATCCAAATGAAGCATCGCCATGCAGTCGCGCAGCCACTGGAAAACCCCGAAGTGGTCATCAATCTCTGGGCCTATTCGGGCGAAGACGGCACCATTCTGGTGCCTAGCTGGCAAGACCTACGTTATGCAGGGAACAGATGCCGAGAAGTTGGCACTGCTTCGCCAACTCGCTGCAAGCGACTTTCTCTCCGCCTCCTGGGACAAGGTACCGGTGAACTTTACGATCCAGCACACCGATTTTGGTGAGATGAAAGGGGCGGCACAGGTATCCATGATCAACGATCAGCATTACCACGAACACCTGTTCGGCCCGCTGATCGAAAAGCTGGCGCAGTCGATTCCCGAACAGGCTCGCAGCGTAAACGGCGAGTACCAGAAATTTCGGCTGGACTTGCCTCAAGCCCCGCTCTTCGTATCGACCGTCGTAATGGAATATGAAGATGGAACGCTAATGCCTATGGTATCAGCGTAATCCTGGCCCGGCTCATCGCTGACGTGCTGATTTTCTGATTTTGCGAAACAGATTCAGCCATCCCGAACAAGATCATTAAGTAAGCAGATCAAGCCGCAAGGGATCCAATCTGCTGTTGATGCATCAGCCAATGCTTCAGGTCGGTCGCCCGTTCGATTCCGCATTCAGGCTGAACCTGAGCTCGTATCGGCTTACTTGGTCTTCGATCAGACGCTAAGGAACCTCTCCCGAAACGCCTGCCGACCCCGGTCGTAAGGCATCGGATCGGTAGCATGCGGGACCGGCGCGCTTCTGTCACCGATGAGGTAATTGATTCGGTAGGTGCAGTTGCCAGATGGATGCAGCATCCCGCCAACCACTCGGTCGGTTTTCAGCACTCGCTCCTTAATCAAACGGTCCAGCACCTTTTGGACCATCGGCCCGAGCCCGAGGAAGACCGCGTCCTCCAGTTTTTCGACTTCTGCCACGAAGTTCTCCAGAAGGTACTTCCGCAGCAAAGGGTGCTTGGTCATGTCAGGGGTGCCACGGTAATCATCGTCCTTGACGAATACTGGATAGCGCTGGAGGGAAGTGGTCTGCACTAAGTGGCGTGACTTAGAGAACAGGTTGGCGGAATCTCTCAGGCCGAGCCATTTATGGACGTCCCAATGGTTAAGCTGATTGATCAGGTTGTTCCGCATCGGTTCGCCACTGAAAGCGCCAACACTCTTGGCAGCTTGGATCACCTCCACGCTTGATTTGCCAACCTGCAGCGCGCGCCGCGCCTCGTTGTTGGCATTAATCATTTGGGTAGGGCCTGGAGTGATTCCCACCAACACGATTCGCGCACTGGGGTTGATGTACTCGAACGGAGCGTAATATATCTTCACGTCGCCGCTTGCATCCATCAATAGTCGTGGGTCGCGCACCACTGGATGCGTTGACCCGCACAGTGCTGATGCATACTTTTCGATCAAGCTTGTATTCATTGTTTTCAGATGTCCTTACTGTGATGGGATGGAGCTTTCGGCTGTTGGAATCAATCCAAAGCCCACAGCCCTTCGTCATCCTGAGTAGCCGCCCAAAAGTCATCGAACAGCGCCAGCTTGGCTTCCTTGGCGGTCAGGTACGTCTTCAACCCGAACCGATCGCCGATTTTGTAGCCCCAACGGCAGGTCTTCCTATGTTTATTGGGTAGAAACTTGTAAACGCCATCCTACCATTAGACATTAAACCGAAAGTGCATCACATCTCCATCCTTGACCACATATTCCTTGCCTTCGAGCCGCATCTTGCCAGCCTCCTTGGCTCCCTGCTCGCCATTGCACGCGATGAAGTCGTCGTAAGCGATGACCTCGGCGCGGATGAAACCTTTCTCAAAATCGGTATGAATCACGGCGGCAGCCTGGGGAGCGGTATCCCCTTTTGATATGGTCCAGGCGCGCACTTCTTTCACGCCGGCAGTGAAATAGGTTTGCAGGCCGAGCAACTGGTACGCAGCACGGACCAACCGATTCAGTCCCGGCTCTTCCAGGTTCATATCATCCAGGAAGATTTGCTTGTCCTCATCGGGCATCTCCGCAATTTCCGCTTCCAGGGCTGCGCATACTACCACCACCGGTGCGCCCTCGCGCGCGGCGTATTCCTGTACGCGTTCAAGCAGTGGATTGCCGGTGAATCCTTTTTCGTCAACATTTGCCACGTAAATGGCGGGCTTGGCGGTCAACAGGCACAGCGGCTTCAGCAATTGCTGTTGTTCCTTGTCCAGCCCAAGGTTTCTGACGGGCTTGCCCTGGTCAAGATGGGCCTGCGTCATTTCCAGCAGCGTCACCAGCTTGATGGCATCCTTGGCGCCGGACTTCGCCAGCTTGGTTTCGCGTTGCAATGTCTTTTCGACGGTAGCGAGATCGGCCAGCGCCAGTTCGGTCTGTATCGTTTCGATGTCCGACACCGGATCAACACTGCCGGCTACATGCACGACGTTGTCATTGACGAAGCAGCGCACCATGTTGACGATCCCATCAGTCTCACGGATGGTGGCCAGAAACTTGTTGCCCAGCCCTTCGCCCTTGGATGCGCCCGCCACAAGGCCGGCGATATCGACGAACTCGACGATGGCCGGCTGGATCTTTTGCGGTTTGACGATCGCGCTGAGTTTGACCAAGCGCTTATCAGGCACCTCGACTATGCCGATATTAGGCTCGATGGTGCAGAAGGGATAGTTTTCCGCGGCAATACCGGCCTTGGTCAGCGCATTGAATAGAGTTGATTTCCCTACGTTGGGCAAACCAACGATACCGCATTTCAGGCTCATAGTTTATTGGAGAGGTAAATGCCGAACCGACCAGAAACGGTCACGAATGGCGGAGGTGAGAAGGAGAAAATGAATGCGCCAGTCTTTCTCAAGACTTACCCTTCATTCTTTACTACTTTTGGTATGCAATTTCATCATGGCAGCCTGACAATTTCCTTCCGCGATGAGCGGCCAGACCTCGAGGCTGCGGTGAATAGCCTCGTCTATCAGTGCCGCTTCTTCCTTGCGCGGCGGCTGCAAGACATAATTAACCACCGCATTTCGGTCACCGGGATGGCCGATGCCAATGCGCAGGCGCCAGAATTCCCTGGTGGCAAGATGCGCGGCAATATCCTTCAAACCGTTGTGTCCGCCCAATCCACCATCCAGCTTCAGCCTGGAGGTGCCCGGCGGTAAATCCAGCTCGTCATGGACTATGAGAATTTCTTCGGGTTGGATTTTGTAAAAACGACATAAAGCGGCGACGGCTTTTCCACTGGCGTTCATGTAGGTCTGGGGATTGAGGAGCCACAATTCCGAATCGCCTTGACCGATGCGCGCACACAAGCCATGAAACCGCGCTTCTGCTTTTAACGTAATACGCAATTCATCCGCCAACCGGTATATCCACCAGGTCCCTGCATTGTGGCGCGTTGCCGCGTATTCCTTACCGGGGTTTCCCAAGCCGACGATGAGTTTCATTGAACCTAAATCCGGTAGTTGGACGGGGTGAAGTGTACGGTTTTTGGGGTGCAGGGCAAGGCGCAACGACGCGGAATGGTCGTTC
>CAJDTP010000010.1_pt1 | contig 12454 bp, 10 predicted proteins | sample 7389851 | NCBI WGS metagenome assembly CAJDTP01 (sample SAMEA7055648, study PRJEB34461) | soil metagenome | biome: terrestrial ecosystem; feature: Peninsula; material: soil | place: Antarctica | collected 2016 | reverse complement strand
TACTGTCGAATTTTAGTTACGCTTTCTGCTCCACTTTGTCAGTGATACCGTGCCCATGAAGCTGCCCGCCATATCTGCGGCAAAATCAGCCCACCCAGCTTGCCGACCAGGAAGATACAACTGATGCCACTCATCCAGCAGGCCAATCAACAGCGAGCCGAAAAATGCGATGGCCAGACCACGCCATCCTTGGAATCCGCTTGCGAAGCCAAGGGTTCCAGCGAGCAACGCAAACACAGCGCAATGAAGCAATTTATCCCATGGCTCCGGTACCAGATTCACAGCGACAGGGTGTGCCCCTCCGAGGAACAAGCTAATCATGATCCCGAGTGCCAGCAGCGCGGCTGCAGTACGAAGATAATGAGATAGCGTATGTTGTAAAAACAAAATGAGTACCCATTCGTCAACTACATTCAATAGATCATCAGGGCAACCGCACGGCTGGCGCAGCCGGTTTCTAACCTGGCTACCGATTATTGCCGGATTAATCGTACTGTATTTGCCCAGTCTAGTCGATCTCTTTCGCGGCATCTGGAGCACCGATCAGCAAGCGCACGGCCCGATTGTGCTCTGTATCGCTTGCTGGCTAATTTATCGCAAGTGGCCGGAAATGTGGCGTTTGAGCGAAGGTCAGCCAACTGAACCTGCGGCGGGTTGGCCTGTCTTTATTTTTGGCCTGTTACTCTACGTGATCGGCCGCTCACAAGAAATTCTCCTTTTCGAGATCGGCTCAGCTATTTGGCTGCTTGCCGCCATCCTCTTGCTCATGCGTGGTAGCGCCGCGCTCAAGGCACAGTGGTTTCCACTCTTCTTCATGCTTTTCATGATTCCCTTACCCGGCACCGTTGTGGATATGTTGACAATGCCAATGAAGATGGCGGTTTCTTACGTGGCTGAAACCCTGCTTTTTTGGACAAACTATCCCATTGCCCGCGCCGGCGTAATCCTTCAGATTGGGCAGTACAAGCTGCTGGTAGCTGATGCGTGTGCGGGTCTTCATACCCTCTTTACCCTGGAGGCGCTGGGGCTGCTCTACCTAAACATCATCCGGCACGATTCGTTATTCCGGAACGTGGCTCTTGCCATTTTTATCGTTCCGATCTCCTTTACGGCTAACGTCATCCGTGTAGTAGTATTGACACTGATTACCTATTATTTCGGTGATGAGGCAGGACAGGGCTTTTTGCACGGATTCGCAGGTATGGTGCTATTTCTCAGCGCACTACTATTGATAATCGGTGTGGATTCGCTCTTGCAACTCGGCGTGAAGCTGCGGCGTAGTCGCAATAACGTATTAAATGGAGCGTAGACGATGAATCTCCGGCTCAGGAATCTCGTTCTTCTCGTGCTCATGCTCGCTGCCTCAGGCCTCGCGCTCGCTCTGCGCCCGACCCAAAAGATCGCTGAGCAAGGTCCGGTTGTGGATCTTGAAACGATGATTCCGCGTACGTTTGGCGATTGGCGGGAAGAGCAGCAGAACTCTACACAAATTGTCGATCCACAGCAGCAGGAAATGATCGACAAGATCTACACCCAAACGCTCAGCCGTACCTATGTAAATAGCCAAGGCTATCGAATCATGCTTGCGCTGGCCTATGGGGATGATCAGCGAGATGCTATGCAGACGCATTATCCCGAAGTTTGTTATCCAGCCCAGGGCTTTACACTCAGAGACAAACAAAGAGGTCTCTTGGCAACCACGAGCGGCGTAATTTCGGTAACGCGTATACTAACCAATCTGGGGCAGCGGAATGAACCTGTCACCTATTGGACAACGGTGGGTGATCGTGTGGTTGGGAACAGCATCCAGAAGAAACTCGCTGAAATGAGCTACGGCCTCAACGGTAAGATCCCGGATGGACTACTGATTCGGGTGTCTTCTATTGACGCCGAAGCCTCTAACGCATACAAAATACAGGCCCTTTTCGCGGATCAGATGCTTAATGCTTTAGCACCTGTGCATCGCCAGAGGCTAAACGGCAACCTCTAGCATAAGATACTCATGAAAAAAAGACGCTTATCAGCGGTATGACTTGGGGAAAAGATGTCTATTCGAAGGCCGCATAGTCTTTTTGCTACCAAGCTGGACTTCAGCCCCACGCAAGCTCATGGATATATCTCCACTCGATGTCCTGGGTCGCGGAGTGCCAGCTATCGTCGAGGCGAGACTGGTCGAAATTATCGAGACTACCTCCTCCGCAGAAATGTATGGTATTACCGCCTCCAACTCCCACTGTCCAGCGCGCTCGTCCATCTTTCATTTACCCGGAATCGATGGATGGGCCGGTTAACCCATCCATTGCGAGCCTGTTGCGCCGGCGTACCTGGGCTGTAAGCTAACACCTGAAAGAAGCCCTTCAATCATTGGTGAGGATTATCCGTGCTAGAACTCGTAGTATTACCACTCGCTGCATTTGTTCTCGCGCTGCTTTCGATCATGGCGATCGTTGTTGTCGCAGGTGTCGGGTTCCGCTGGCCGGGCAGAATGTTCAGCTATTTACTGTTGTTAACGGTAAGCGCAAGCGTGGCAACTGTTGTTTTCTCGGGCCGGGTACTGACTTTCCGAGACGAAGCGTTGATTGTTTCTTCCGAAGCCAATATTGGAAGCACCTTGTCTGCAAAGCTGTTTCTTGTGGCTGTGATTGGCTGCTCCGTGGCACTCTGCGTAGCTTGGGTCTTCAATTTCAAAAAGTACAAAACCAGCTTCGACCGATTTGATAAAAAAGGTCTGAAAGCGCCAACTGACATCACTATCGCGTTCATAGCGTTCTATCTTGCGTTCAGCATCCTACCGATTTTATTCGGACAGCGTTACTACTTCCACGTAAACCTGATTTACCCATTTTTCACATATCTGGCGTTGTTTCTCTGGGCCAGATTATCGACCGTCGACCCGGTTATTGTCGCCAAGCAGTGTCTTGCCTTAATAGTATTCACTAGCTTGATCGCAGCGATAATTAGACCACAGCTTGTCATGCAGTCGGGCTACGTTGGGCTGATTCCAGGTTTCGATTTAAGGTTGTGGGGAATGACATCGCATGCGAACACGCTGGGCGCGGTTGCATCTATGCTTCTCATGCTGGAGTTGGCCGAACCATCAGCTAGGGCGTGGCTCAGGACAAGTATACTTGCCGCCGCCGGGCTGGCTCTGGTTTTAACTCAATCCAAGACATCGATTGCAGCCGCATTCGTAGGTATCTCGATCATTTTGGGCTGGCGGTTATTGACCAGAACCGATGAAACGAAAACCGCCGGCAGCAAAGACATGAGCTTAATCCCCATCGGCATGCTGGGTGGACTTTTTGCTTCAATTGCAGTGGTTGGAGCGCTGGCAATATTCTTGGACATGGGTATCCTTGCTTCCCTTGAGAATCAATTGGGCGCACGCGCAATGGAGGACCTGTCGACTGCAACCAACCGAACTACGATATGGAATGTAGCGATTAAAGCAGGATTGGAGAGCCCTTTATTTGGGCAAGGTGCAGATTTCTGGGAACTCGATAACCGGCTCCGGCTTGGCATGTCAAGTGCAACCAGCGCACACAACCTCTTCTTGCAGACATTTAGTCGATCCGGGCTCATAGGATTAGCGGGATTAATGGTTTTTTTATATTTTCTTATTCAATATTCGATGCGTGCGGCCAAACCCACGCGGGGCGGAAGTATTGCCATATTAATCGTGCTTTTGATGAGATCCATGTTTGAGACGAATGTTCAGTTCAATTCCGTTATCGCGGGAGAATTTTTTGTAATGATGGCGCATTTTATCTATGTGGTCGATAGGGGAGCCAAGCCGCTTGTAAAGCGATAGTTTGTTGATGCCGCTATATACCTCAGGTATGGAAATTAACGAAACTCAATATGGGTAGATAGAGCGTTGTTTGCCTCGACAACAACGCAGTAAGATTTCGCATCTTAGAAAATACCTTTATATAGCCGAACATGGCTGGTGGTGCGGGCTTGCCAAAACACCTTAGTAACCAGCATCCGACCAGCGGTGAGCCGTCGGTGAAAGAGCGATATGCAAGATCAATTATTCCAACGGCAGCATGAGTATCTCATATGTGCATTAAGTTCGGGGCCATTCAGGCGGCATCCTTGTGGGGGCGGCGCCCGAGCGTCAAGAAAAGGTCCACAAATGATCGCAAGTCGCGCGGCAATAAGTCGGAAATTGATATGGTTGCTGCGGATGCGCGAAACACCAAACGAATGCTGTTTATTCCGTCCCGCGGTCTAGCGAGACACAACCTTAGGAGGGTTTTAAAAATGCTCCGATTACTTAGCAGTCTCGTGTTCATGCCGTTATCAATAACGATACTCGTGGGGTGCGCAACGGCGGGGAATAGCTGGCAGACCCTTACCGACCGCGATCTTACTGTCGCGGCCGGGAGCGCGCTTGATTTCTCCGCCTTAGTCGCAACCGGACCAGCAGGCAAGAACGGTTGGGTCACCGTGCTGCCCAATGGGCATATCGGCTTCGAGCGTCGCAACATTCCCGAGCGTTTCCTATGCGCCTCGATAGCCTTAAGCGGGCTAACAGGGGGCGTACCCGACAAGGCGGGAAGCGAGCGATTTGTCCGAGAACTCACGCGTACAGGTTATAACCTGGTGCGATTGACTTTCGTTGATGCCCACCTGATGACCAACCGTTCGAAAGATTTCGACTTCGATCCCGAACAGCTTGACCGGCTGCATTACCTGCTTTCCCAGCTTAAGGCGGCAGGCATTTATTGGATTGTCGATGGAATGACTTCGGACAACGGTGCTTGGGGTAACGTGCAGCCGCATCGTTGGGTGACAAAATATCGTGCGAGAATGGATGTGCTCACCGAGCCCAAGGGCTTCGCCCACTGGGCAACCCTTGTCGAGCGATTGTGGGGTGCAAAAAATCCCTACACCGGCATTGCGCCCATGCAGGACCCAGCGATGCTGGGTATGATACTGGTCAATGAAGGAAGTTTTTTCTATCTCGCCACTGCTTATAGCAAGCGCTACCCGGCGTTACCCGGCTATGGCAAATTGTACCCAGATCAATTGGGTCCTCAGTTCCGCGACTGGTTGAAGACGCGTTACGGCACCGATACTGCCCTAAGGTCAGCCTGGGGCAACGAGCTGAAAGGCGGAGAATCCGTTGGAGGAAGAATCGACCTGCCTGGCACCCTTCGCGGAAGCGGGCCCCGCGACATCGATTTCTACCGGTTCATCACCGATCTGGAGCAGAAGGGCTATCGCGCAATGGACAAACATGTGCGCGACTTGGGCTTCAAGGGTCTGACCACCGCTTTCGACAACTGGAGTTTTATTGGCTCGGACATTACCCGTTCCAGCCTCCAATGGGTGGATATGCACAGCTATCAGGCTGTGCCCACTAAATATGGTGAGCCGGGCTCAAAACTAACGCAATCGAGTTTACATCAAAATACGGCTCAATTTATTCGTGAGCTCAGCAATTCGCGGCAATGGGGCAAGCCGTTTACGGTCAGCGAGTATGGACAACCCTTCTGGAATCAGTGGCGCCATGAATCGGCCGCCTTGATGCCAGCGGTTGCCGCGCACCAGGACTGGGATGCAATTAGCCAATTTGCCGAATCAGCCATTCAGTTCGATTACGCACCGTCGCCCTATGTGCGGCGACAAGCAATCTACCCATTCGCTATCGGAGCCGATCCGATTGCCCATGCGGGCGAGCGTCTTGCAGCCATGCTGTACTTGCGCGGCGATGTCGCGAGTTCGAAAAATCGCATTCGCGTGCACTTGGATGCTGAGAAGGTGCTAGCCCGAAGCGGCGGCTGGGAGCAACTACCAGAGCCGCTTTCAAAGTTGGCTCTCATCTCTCCCTTGGGGCTGGACTTCGGCCCGGTTTCGGAGCGGTCGAAGCCGGGCGAACTCTGGGTTAACTTGACAGGATCGCAACCGTGGTGGCTCGTAAAATCCGCCCATGGCCCAGCCGCTGGGTGGGATTTGCGTTCGGATGCCGTAGCGGCTTTGCAAGGTGCGGGATTGATAGGCTCTGGCAATCGCTCTCGACCGGAGAATCAGTTGTTCCAATCCGACACGGGGCAGCTCGTCGTCGACTCCGGGGCCGGCCTTATCCAGGTAGCGACCGATCGCACAGTAGCGCTGGTGCTGAAAGGCGGTAATGCTTCGGCCGGTGCGTTGAGCGTAAGCACCGCGAGCGGGCCGGCGCTGTTTGCCGTTTCATCGCTGGACAAAAAGCCGATTACTCAGAGCCGTCACTTGTTGCTGTGGGTATTGACCGATGCCATCAATACGGGCATGACCTTCGAGGATGCAGAACGCACCACAATCAAAACTTTGGGTAAATTCCCGCCACAGGTACAGACGATCTCGGCTAAGTTACGTGTCGCGGTCAAGAGCGGTGCTGGGCTCAAGGCTTGGCCGCTCACGTTGGGCGGTGTTCGACGTCAGGCGATCCCTCTTGTGCACGTGGGAGACGCCATCGAATTGCACCTCGATACAGCAGCGTTACCGGATGGTCCAGCGCTCTTTTTTGAGATCGCCGGAGAATGAGCAAGGCTTCTCAATATTCATCTGCGGTGCCCGTATGGCGCCGCAGATGAATGATTTGCTGCAGAACTGCTAGCAAAAAGATTGAATATTGAACTACGTGGTTTAATACGATCAGGCTTATATAGTTATCAAAGCCTGATCTATTTAGTGATAGCGCAAGCAAGTAATATATCAGATATGCTTCTCCACCACTTTCATTAAGACCTCGTCCACTATCTGAACTTTACCAAGCTGGCTATAGTAATTCGATTAGCACATGTTTGGTTTGGCGATTTAGATATCGACATTTTATTTCGCTGGGTCATAGCTGCTAGAGCTTTCGGTGCTGTTGTTCCAATTTGAATACCATCCGGCCATCCGTCGCTGTGTAAATACGCTCGGCTTTTTCGAAGCCGCCCCAATCCTTAACTAATTGTACAAATTCATTTTGCTGTGGATTTAAAAATACGCCTTGCATCTGCGGGTCATCCGGATGATGGGGCTCAAAAAACATGGCTCCGATTTGAACGTTGCTCATAAATTGGCGAAGCCGCTCATATCCATCCTTTGTTTTGATGAAATGGTGAAAAACATTCAGTGCTATAACGACGTTGAAATCAGAGGCCCCAACCTCTCTCAGCGTTTCCGAATTAAGTATGTCGCCTGTCACTATTTTCAACTTACGATTCTCAGCATATGCAATCCTTCGTGCGGCAAGCGCAATTGTTGGCATGTACTCAACGCCAACACAGGAATAGCCGCTTTCTTCCAATCTATGACAAAAAAAACCGAGATTGCAGCCGATATCCAACGCCATGCCTGATACCGAATCCAGATTATTTTTTATTGCTTCCCATCGATCCTCGCATGCATGCTCCGATGGAATATCCCTCAGATCGAAGTGCATAGGTGTTTGATAGAGCACACCACGCCTGCTGGCGCCGCCATCGCCGCGCGCCATATGACGCATCAACTCGCGAAATGATTGCCAACCTGAATGCCTTACCAGGACCTGTACGGGAACCCGCTTGAGCCCTAACGCAAGTGCGATAGCTAACCGATGTCTGCCATCCTGAAATAAAGACAAGCCATCCCGACTGATGTTGATAAGAATTTCCTTGTCTCCAGAACGCGCTGACATATACGGCTCCGCTGATCTTTCACAATAGCCCTGGCTACCTATGGACTCAATTAGTCGATCTATCTCATCGCAGCGCTTATCGAAACTTGCGCGATCTGAACAACCCCATAGTGCTCGACCGCCGTTGATCTGACTTATGGCGTACTGATAATATTCCGTCGTTTGCCACGCAACTCCCTGATGAATCCGCTCATTAATCGCTCGGCATACTCGCATATCCGCAACGCGGTGCAAGGGGACGTCCCAATTACCATCCTGAACCTGCGCAACATATCTGTTTTGGTCGAATACGAAGTCTTCCCAATCCGGGGAATCAACCTTGTAATTTGTATGAAAGTTAATGCGCGCAGGGTCGATCCAATATACTGTATAAGGATCTGGCAACCTCGCTCCATCTAAGTGTCCGATTAGATTAGCGGTTGCAATTTCTTTTTTCATTTGCAATTTTCGAACGGTCGCCTTTATCCCGCGTCCTTCATCAGGAAGTCGGTGAAGCGCGCCTTTAACCAACTGCTTAATTTTTTTCATATCCTCTTCTTAAATCCACCGGGGTATCCCGCGAGGCTAATTGACGTGTATTAAGCCCGTCAATTAGACACACACGACGTTGAAAAACCGAATAAAGCGAGCTAATCGAGCGCACTCTTGGCCGATTTATGCCACCACATTAGTGGCAACATGATCAGTCAGAGCATTACACTCAAAATAGCATAAACTACGAAACCAATATCAACTTAAAATAAGAAACGCTACGGCTAATCGTTACCAGGACGTCAGATAGAAAGTGCCGTGCTGCGGCAATGCAGGGCACATTCACGTCTGTGGAGAAACTACAGTATCAGTGGTAAAAGGCGATCATCCATTGACTTGCATGTTACCAAATAAAAATCTTACGGCCGAGCAACTGATTCAAACTCGCACGTTCCTCCGCCCGAAAAGGCTTGAAAAAGTAAGACGCCACCATAAAAAAGCCGCAGGCAAGTGCGGCCATGGCAATCAACCGTGACCAACCGTATGTCGGTATTGCAATCTGTTGCGCCAGTAGAAATCCCACTAAAGCGGCTGCCCCCAGTTTGTAAAATCCGGTAATATCAGGTCTGTAAGTGGTGATGCGTGCCATGACGATAATGACTGTAGCGTTGAATATCATCTCGCTCAAAATGATAGCGATAATGGGACCCCACAGACCCAGCCCGGATTTTAGCAGCACATAAGTCAAGGGCAGTACTAGTACCCCAAAGGAAGCTCCCCACATGCATAAATGGCTCTTGCCACTTGCCACCGCCACAGTCTCCAGTATCTGGCGTTGGCTAAAAAGGATAAGCGCCATCAGCAAGCCAGCCAGGTAATAACCTGACTGTGTAAACTTACCACCGCTGAGCAGGGTTAAAAGTTCACCACCGGCAAGCCAGACGAATACCAGGATGGGCATCAAAACGAACAGGCTCAACTTGCCGACGAGGTTGGCGCTGCGTGTCAAATCCGTCATACCACCTTCTCCTATATAGGAGGCCACCAGCTTGGGCCTGACCAGACTGAACAGCAAAGTAGCCGGCAAATAACGGGAAATCTGGCCGTACAGTCTGCGCAAAAAGCCGAACAGGGCCGTGGCGTCCAGGCCGAGATAATGCTGGATCAAAAAAACAAAGCTCTGCGGGCTGTAAGCCAGATTGACGAGGCGGCTGAAATACATATGACGAGCCATATGCCACATAACCGACCAGTTCGGAGGTTGCCACCCATCTTGCTTCAACAAACCTCTGTGTTTGTGCAGATGCTTGATCAAGCTATAAAAAGCCAACATTGTTCCTAATATGGAGGCGGCTAACTCGGCCAGCACCACGTGGTCTAGATGAACCGCTCCATGAAATGCTGTGATACTCAGGAGCAACAGTAAGACTATATTACGTATCACAAGGCTTATTTGTGCCTGGCCCTGCTGCAAAAGTGGTTCTAGCGTGTTTTCCCGGATATGCCAGCCTAAACCATCCACCAGCAGCACGAGCAGAAAAAGCCGTGCCACGTCCGTTTGTTGCGTGAGTTTCAGATGCGCGAGCAGCCACGGCATGGCCACATAAAGCAGCACCGAACCAGCGACTAGAAGCAAGGCAATTCGAGCGGTAATGTTCCAAACGAAATGAGCGAGCATTCGTCCGCTAGCATGCAGGCGAAATTCTGGTAGATAGCGAGCCGCTATCCATGGCAGGCCGAGCGATGCCATAGCCAGCGTAAGCTCCATCCCGGCGACGAATGTCACATATGCCCCATATTCTTCCACGGTCAGCAAACGCACGAGCCAAAACAGAATAATTAAAGTGAGCAGGGCGGAGACAGCTTTACCGGCGAGAAAATGCACCGCGCTGCGCTTAAGCGCACGACGGGAATAAGGCGAAGCACCCATAAACGGTTCTCGGCAATTGGGACAGCATGCCTGCGGTGCAACCAGGCAAGATAACCGGCAGCAAGGCAAACAAATTCTCCAGACTCAGACCGTACAGCAGCGGCGAGGTAAATCGAAACAATAACTTAACAACTCATATACGTCAGTGGCATTTTTATATCATTGCTGTGGCAGATTCCGCCCAAAGCGATGAGTGGTGCGCTCTGTCGAGACCATATTGGCAAGCATGCTGGGCTAACCAGGCTCATATTGCAATGTAATATATCGCTGAAGCCCTGCCACTTCGATTTGCCTGAGTAATACATAGTCGCAATGCGCCCGTTGCGCCGCCTAAGCTGCTCCCAACCTTAATTTAGCAAAAAAAACGCCCTTGTGCCCGGTGCGGCAATTCAGTTTCGTGGAAACAGTTGGGGTAAGGGTCGCTGATTCGCTAAGGTTATGCCTGAGTGTGCCCATGGTTGGGTAATCTCAGTAGTATCCGCTAAAATTGAAAATTCATGCGCTGAGATTGCACCTCAACGTAGCTATTTTCTCCCGTTTATTAAGGAGTGGGTACGATAGATGAGCATTTTACAATGGTTGCGTGGCGTTTTCGGAACCGCTGGTTACAGCGGGCATCTGACGAGATTGCTCGCTCCATGAATGCTCAATTCCAAGGTCACGACCTCATGGTTTAGCGTCGCACTTAACAAAGCCGTTGGCTCAATTCTGGTGCCAACGGTGTCCTGCCCCAAGCGCGACAAGATCATTGAATTGGATGCAGCGGTATTGCCAAGTTCAAAGAGGACAGTAGCTATCGCGTGACACGACAAGTCTTCCCACATAAGAATATAGTGGCACTACTTCAGATCACAGATAGCAAGCTTATCGGCAAGGCTTGCCACATCGTCGAGTAAAGCTTTGGCACGACCAATTATCTATTTCGCTATTGCCAGGGTCCACTACCGTTATATGATAAGCACATAGGCTCTCTGTAGCCTCGAGCATCAATTACCTACTGGAAAAAGACAGTCGAGACTGTTGGAAGAGGAATGGTGACGTCTCAGACAACTGCCCTGGATGTCGGCAATGCCATATCCGTCAAAGTGTTCTGAGTGTTAAGATCTCCGGGGAATATGGGGTTAGCGAATGCAGCAAATGATCGGCATGCGATTGGGGAACGAAAGGTATTTGCTATATTCGATTAATATTTTGAAGCGCATTTCAGTCGGGACCGGCAGAATGAATGGTGCAAAGTACTGGGTTAAACCAGTACTTTGCACCCGCTTTTCACTTACTTCTGGTAACATCTCAGCAAGCCTGCGGGTCATATCGGAAGAGGCCGTAATACAAGCCCAAATTTCAATTTCAGCTTTGAGGAATTTGCTTTACTTGATCTATGGGCAGTGCGGCAAAGCACATGGGACGCGTTAGCATTCTTATCAAAGCACTCAACGAAGAGGCGCGGATTGGCAATTGCCTGGCTGCTGCCGTGCGTGAGGCACAGTCAATTAAGGGTGAAGTGATTTTAGTTGATTCACTCTCAACCGATCGCACCGTCGAAATTGCGCGTTCCTACTCCGTTCGTGTTGTGCAGTTTTCTTGCCCGGAAGACCGTGGCTGTGGCGCCGCAGTTCAACTTGGGTATCAATTCTCGGACGGGGCTTACATTTACGTACTTGATGGCGACATGGAATTGCAGATCGGTTTTATCGCCAAGGCATTGGCTATACTGGAGGCAGAGCCGGACCTCGCCGGGGTTGGCGGAAAACTCGTCGATACGCATATCCGAACCTCTGCGGACGCCCGGCGTGCACAGACGGTGGGAAATTTGAGTCAACGAACAGAAGTGGACCATCTGGGTGGAGGCGGCCTTTATCGGCGCGAAGCGATCGAATCCATAGGTTACCTTTCTCATCGCTGGCTTCCCGCTTTTGAAGAGGCTGAGCTAGGCTTCCGTTTATGTGCTGCCGGTTGGCGTCTAGTCCGGTTGCCTGACGTTGCGGTGTTGCACACCGGCCATGAAGAATCCAGCTGGGGGATGCTTCGTCGGCTGTGGCGAAATCGTCGTGCCCACGCCGGGGGCATGCTTCTGCGTTCTGCTTTCGGGAAGGCATGGTGGTGGCATACAGTGCGATACCAATGGGCTTTAGTTCTCACACCCGCGATACACCTTGCGATCTTAGGAATAGCAATCTCGCTTAACAGTAGCCTGTTCAATATGTTAGGTGAATGGCTGGCTTTGGAATTTGGCGTGTGGATGTGTCTATGGCTCGCGCTCAGCATAAAAAAACGAAGTATATCGCTTGCCGGGTTCTCTCTCGTTAATTGGCACATCTTTACCTTCGCAGCGCTGCTCGGCTCAAGCCGAGCTCTGGCTGATCCAGAATTGCCAATCCCGGCGCGTGAAATCACCTAGTCTG
>CAJDTP010000011.1_pt1 | contig 12684 bp, 9 predicted proteins | sample 7389851 | NCBI WGS metagenome assembly CAJDTP01 (sample SAMEA7055648, study PRJEB34461) | soil metagenome | biome: terrestrial ecosystem; feature: Peninsula; material: soil | place: Antarctica | collected 2016 | reverse complement strand
CTTGTTCGTGCCGGCGGGCGATGTCTGGCAACATCTGGTGGAAACGACACTGGCGGGCCTGCTGGTCAATACGTTCTGGCTCGCAGTGGGCGTGGCCGTAGGTTCCGCGCTATTGGGGGTGAGCTTGGCCTGGTTTACCGCAGTGTGCGAGTTCCCCGGCCGTAAATTCTTTTCGTGGGCGTTATTGCTGCCGCTTGCCATTCCCGCATATGTTACCGCGTTCGTGGCCTTGGGCCTGTTCGATTACATCGGCCCGGTGCAAACGGCGCTGCGCGCCTGGCTGGGTCCCGATCTATTCTGGTTTCCGGATATACGCAGCAGGCTGGGCGTTATCATCGTCATGGTCCTGGCGTTTTATCCTTATGTCTATTTACTGGCGCGAAATGCGTTTCTCACTCAAGGGAAGCGCTCGCTGGAGGTTGCTCAGTCGCTGGGCTTTAATCGCACACAAGGATTTTTCAAGTTGGCGTTGCCGATGGCGCGCCCGTGGATTGCAGGCGGGACGATGCTGGCACTGATGGAAACGCTTGCCGATTTCGGGACAGTAGCGGTCTTCAATTACGATACGTTCACCACCGCTATTTATAAAGCCTGGTTTGCGATGTTTTCCCTGACCGCAGCCTCTCAACTCGCCTCACTGCTGATCGTTATCGTTTTTGCCGTGATAATTGTCGAGCAGCAATTTCGTTCACGCATGCGCTATGCCGAAACCAGGCAAAGTGCGAAGGCGACCCCCATCCCGCTCACCGGTTGGCACGCATGGCTGACCTTCGGGCTTGCATCAGGCACACTTTTTTTTGCGTTCCTGTTACCCGTCATGCAACTAGGCATTTGGGCGGTGGGCGTTGTCGAACGTGATTTCGATCAACGTTACCTGGAATTTCTCTGGCATTCGCTGCTATTATCCGCTTTTGCCGCCCTGCTCACTTGCACCGTTGCGCTGCTCATGGTCTATGCTGCACGACGTTCCCCGGACTCTGCCACTCGTGGCGCAGTGCGCATATCCACTATTGGATATGCTTTGCCCGGCGCCGTTCTCGCAGTTGGAATTTTCATCCCCATAGCCTGGCTACCGGCTTGCTCATCCAGGGCACCCTCGTCACGATGCTGATTGCCTATATGACGCGTTTTCTCGCGGTCAGCCACAGCCCCATAGACAGCGCAATGCAGCGTGTAACCGGCAGTATCGATGAGGCCGCCATGGGGCTTGGCTTAAGCGGATGGGCGACACTGTGCCGCGTACACTTGCCCATTCTGAAGGGTGGTATATTCACCGCCGCCGCGCTGGTATTCGTGGATGTCATGAAAGAGATGCCCATCACGTTGATGACCCGGCCTTTCGGCTGGGATACTCTCGCGGTGCGGATTTTTGAAATGACGACGGAAGGCCAATGGGAGCAAGCCGCGTTACCTGCTGTGACGCTGGTACTGGCGGGCCTGCTTCCCCTGATATTTGCTTGAGCTTAGAAATATCCGGCATGCCTATGGCCGGCAAACAGTGGTGAACGACTTATCGCTTGCGCTAAAAAAAGGTGCCATCGGCTGCCTGCTGGGACCGAGCGGGTGCGGCAAGACAACGGTATTGCGATGTATCGCCGGGTTCGAGCCCATCTCGGCTGGAGAGATTGCGCTCAATGGCGCAGTGATAAGTAACGCGGATTTTAGCTTGCCGCCGGAACGGCGACACATCGGCATGGTGTTTCAGGACTACGCATTATTTCCTCACCTGACCGTTCTGGCCAATGTTGGCTTTGGCCTGCACCGCATGCAAAAAACGGAGCGTGCGGCACGCACCGCTGAAATGCTCGAAACCGTAGGTCTTGCCGATGTGGCGGACAAGTATCCACACCAGCTTTCGGGCGGCCAGCAGCAACGCGTAGCCTTGGCGAGAGCGCTAGCACCAAGGCCTGATCTATTGTTGCTGGATGAGCCTTTCTCAAATCTGGATGTGACGCTGCGTAGTCGCTTGAGCCTGGAGGTGCGCGATATTCTCAAGAGCCAGAATGCTACCGCTATTTTGGTAACGCATGACCAGGACGAGGCTTTTGCCATAGCGGATGAAATCGGCGTCATGCACCAGGGCGAAATCCAGCAATGGGATACTGGCTACAACCTCTATCACAGGCCCGCCAACCGGTTCGTTGCAAATTTCATCGGCCAGGGCGTTTTTCTTCCCGGCAAAATACTGGATCCACATCACGTGGAAATCGAGCTGGGGGTTCTGGCAGGAGAGGTGCCGCATCAGTGCATGCCTGACTGCCAACTATGCCGCGAGGGAAATCCCGTGGATGTGCTCATACGGCCGGATGACATTGTGCACGATGACACAAGCGCCCTTCAAGCCGCCGTGATGCACAAGGCTTTTCGTGGCGCCGACATCATGTACACCCTGCGACTGCCTGGCGGTAGCACTGCCTTATCACTGGTACCCAGCCACCACAATCACGCGATAGGCGAAAAAATCGGCATCAGGCTGGAGGCGGATCACGTTGTGGCGTTCAGTCAATCTGTATCTAGCTGAAGCCTCAACGCAACCGCGTTAATCGCTTACCGGTTCCTGCAGCACTTGAGCGAAACGCGCATCATGTTCCCTGATTCAGCGTGTATCCCACCGTCTTATAAGGGGTTGCCGAAACTTTAAATCTGCTCGTTGGGATCAGATTCGACCTTGGCGTTGTTCTCGTTGTTTCGCTCCCGCCGTTTTTCCGCCGGCGTGGCGTGATCGCGCGGGGCAAGTTCTGATGCCATTTGCTGATGAAACGCAGCCTGCTTTATGTCTTCCTCAGCAGTTCGCTCGTATTTGTGCAGCAAAGCCGAAGTATGCGATTGCTTATCTTGCGCCTGTCTACCGTAAAGATAGCTTTTTTCTTCATAATGCTGAAGCAGCTTCTTTTGCTCCTCCACTTTTGTCAGCATTTCTTTGGCGGTATTTTGATATTGCTTAGCCAATTTATCGTGATCAGCATAAGTTTTCGCACTCTTTCCAGCTCTTTGGATATTGTCATTCTGCGCTTCGAGAGGACTCATCTGCGCGCAGGAAGCCAATAAACCAAGCGTAGACAAGATCACAACGAATGTTCCTGATTTTGTTTTCACGATGGAATCCGGATAGGATGAAAGTGGCTTCATGCTAACTCGATTCACGCTACTGAATATATTGGGGAAACCCTGGTTTTTTTCTAAGGGAAACCCTTATGCAACTTTTATATGGCGGAAGTGGCTGATATAAATGTTGATAGTACGATGCCGTTCTAAAAAAGACCGGGCGGAAAATATCCGGACAATCTGACGTAAAACGCGAGGGTAATGCCTGCTATTGCGGTTCGGAAATCCAGTGGGTGGCATAACGTATCAAATCCGCGCCGTCTTTCAAGTTCAATTTGGTACGGATATGGAAGCGATGCGTTTCGATAGTTTTAATGCTGCGGCTAAGCAACCGGGCAATTTCCTGACTGCTATGCCCGGATCCGATCAGGTGCAGCACCTCAAACTCGCTCGGGGTCAGACTGTTGACCAACGGTTTAGACTCCGAATTTCCGGTCACCACCCGATTCAACAGCCTGGCATACATGGGCTTGCTCAGATAAATATTTCCCTTTAACACCTCACGAATAGCGGTTATCAGCACTTCACCGGGTTCCTGCTTCATCACGTAGCCACGCGCACCTGCCCGCAAAGCGCGTTCCGCATACACGCCTTCGTCGTGCATGGAGACGACGAGTACGGGCAATGCCGGTATCGGAATGTGTATGCTTTTTATGACCTCAAAACCGGAGAGGGTCTTGAGAGACACATCCATTAAAACGATATCGGCATGATGCCCCGCTTTGAGGGTGGCAAGTGCTTCCTCACCGTCGCCAGCTTCACCAGATACCTCCATGTCCGGCTCGAGATTGATGAGCATCGCCATGCCGTGCCGCAACATGGCGTGGTCGTCCACCAGCATTACTCGTGCTTTCAAGGCTGACATATCAGGAAACTCCTACACCATTCGCATTGCGAGCCGCACTTCCATTCCTCCTTCCGGGTGCGACAGGAATTCCAACCCCGCGCCAAGCTGACGGGCGCGATATTGCATGATTTTAATGCCCATTCCCGGGGTTGCCCCCCATTTTTTTTTGGAATCGGCAAAACCACTGCCGTCATCGCGGATCGACAGGTGGAGCATTCCTTCCTCTGAAAACAGCGAAATTGTCACTTGCCGCGCGCGGCCGTGGCGTATCGCATTATTGGTAGCCTCTTGGGCAATCCGGTAAAGATTAAGTGCGAAATTCTTATCCTTGATAACGACTTCACTTTTGCATACGAAATCACAAGTAATCTTATAGGTAATTGCGACTCTCGATGCAAATGCCCGCAATGCCCCCATGAGGCCATTTGTCTCCAGTTCAAATGGCAGCAATCCCTGTGCAAGCTGCTTGCATTGCATTACGGCAACCTGCGCTTGGGTGGCAATGGAAGCAGCAATCGTCGCCACATCCCCACTCCCCGACGCGGATATTCTTTTCTCCAATGCCTTGGCTTGATAACCAATCGCCGCAATTTGCTGGCCGAGATTATCGTGCAATTCCTGTCCAATCGAACGCTGGTGTTCTTCCGCTATGGAAACCAGTGTCTGTTCCAGACGTTTGCGCTCAAGCCATCTTTCCAGATCGGTCGCGACCGCGTCGATGAGCCGCTGCTCTTCCGGCACCAGGAATGGCTTGTCTTCAGGATAGAAAACACGCAACTGGCCGCAGAGCTCGTTGTTGGCGTTAATCTTCGAGTGCAGCTCGTGCTTACGGCCCTGGTCGTGATTATCAGAAGTGAAGCGCCTGCCATCGAGTTCGATCATGGCGGTAGCGATCTCGGGGAATTGCATGGCGGGTATCAGGTGCTCAAAAATCTGCTGGCAGACATTATCCACCGACAATTCCAGCCCCATACCTCGGCGAATCTCGTAGAGACAGGTGATTTCCTTCAGGCGCTCGCTCAGCGCTTCATCGATCTGTTTCCGCTCAAACCACCTCTCCAGATCAGTCGCGACCGCATCGATGAGCCGCTGCTCTTCCGGCACCAGGAATGGCTTGTCTTCCGGATAGAAAACACGCAGCTGACCGCAAAGCTCGTTATTGGCGTTAATCTTCGAGTACAGTTCGTGCTTACGGCCCTCGCCGTGATTATCAGAAGTGAAGCGCCTGCCATCGATCTCGATCACGGCGGTAGCGATTTCGGGGAATTGCATGGCGGGTATCAGGTGCTCAAAAATCTGCCGGCAGACATTATCTACCGACAGTTCCGGCCCCATGCCACGGCGAATTTCGTATAGACAAGTAATTTCTTTCAGACGCTCGCGCAGCGCCTGACCTGCATTTGCATGCTCATCGATGGGGTGATGGGCCGCATCCACGTGTCTTTTATCCTGACTGGTCATTAAAGGCTTTCATCATTCGATCAATTCAATCTCCCGTTTCGCCCATCCCATGAAATGAGCTTGAATATTCCGCTTAGTTTATATCAGTCTACGCTTCAGGTGAGCTCATTGCTGTGCTACGAGGGGAATCCCGTGGATGTGCTGATACGCGCGGATGACATGGCGCATGATGACGCCAATCTCCTTCAAGCCGTCGGCATGCAAGAGACTTTCCGCGCCGTCGACATCATTTACGCCCTGCGCCTGCTCAGCGTTGGCATGCGCTGCCGCTGGTACCCAGCTATCATAATCACGCAATAGGCAGGAAAATCGGTATCATGCCTGAGGTGAATTATGTCGTGGCATTCGATCAACCTACACCGCGACTCCACAACCATAACCGCAGCCTGAATGTTCTGAATATTCAGAAAAATAACTCGGCGGTTAGAGTTACCTGTAATCGACATAATGTGTAAGGCGGCAATAAGCGCAGCGTATTGCGCCGTATGAGTGGTCAGGATATAAAAATGGAAAGAGATTATTGGCAGGAGCGCTGGAAGCGAGAAGAAACCGGCTTCCATCAAAACGAGGTTAATCCGTATTTGCGCCAATACTGGCAGGCGTTACATCTTGCCGCCGGCAGCGAAGTGTTCGTGCCGCTGTGCGGCAAAAGCCGGGATATGTCATGGCTGAGTGAACAGGGATATGCGGTGCTAGGGGTGGAAACCAGCGCGGTCGCAGTGCAAGCATTTTTCAAGGAGAACGGCTACATCCCGAACCACGTTAGCAGCGAAAGATTCGACCGCTATGATGCGAGTGGCATCCGAATCCTGTGCGGGGATTTTTTTTACTTGAGCAAACACGACCTGGCGAAAACAAGCGCAGTGTACGATCGCGCATCGCTAATCGCCCTGCCGCCGGAAATGCGCGAACGTTATGCAGATCACCTGTTGAGCATCCTGCCGCCTGCGGCGCAAATCCTGCTAATCACTCTGGATTATCCCCAACCGGAAATGGCGGGCCCTCCGTTTGCAGTTTCTGCGACAGAAGTTGAAGCGCTCTACCACGAGCGGTTCACGATACGCCTGCTGTCGAAACTGGATGTGCTTGCGCAAGAACCACGCTTTCAGGAACGTGGCCTCAGTTGGTTACAGGAAAGCGTCTTCCTCATGACGCCGCACAAGTAGCGAAACTAAAGCAGGCCTTTGACAATAGGCCAGCCTCATCCGAGAACCACCATCGGGACAAATAGATCGGTAACCAAACATTTAGGAAAGACGATTGCTGCGAGAAAATACGTAATCTGCTCCTTATTATTATTTTTCCCTATTCTACACGGAGAAGTGTCTTTTAGACGATTCATGAAATGCGAATACAACTTCCGCATCCTTCGCTCAAGCCTTGTTTGACCGTACGATATGCAGAATCCATGTGCATGAGGTAAATCACGTTGTCATAGCATGCTTCCAATAGCAGCCTTGGCTATTTAGCGTCGTTATCAGCATCTTGATACTATCCGCATATCAACTAATAACATTCTTCACTCCAGCATCTCTGTCAGTCATTCCATGCGTTCAGGATGTTACTAAAGGTGTACTTCAGTCCAATGGGGCAATTCGTCTAAAGTCGGTAAGATATAAGAGACCTGCTCCTCCGATCCAATATTGATAGCTGGCAGTGTCCGAGACCTCCAGTAGAGCAATCAGTTGATTGGCACTTCGCAATATGTAAACTGGCTTCGGTCCTTATAGGCAGAATCTGCCGATGGAACGGCCGCGCCAAAATTTAATTACCGCTTATTAATATATTCACCTGAAATAGATTTGAAATGGATAGGTATTAATCGAAGCTCGACCTGAGCCGTTTTGGTATTATTACTGTGAAATCTGGGTGGCTCCTCTCAATGCTAAATTACTCACTGTTGGGGCTTGATCTTGATATCAGCAGAACTTGAAGTGGCCATTTGCATACAAAGTCTCTTCCACATCTTCCACATATTACAGGCGCTATCACAAGATATGAAGCCTGGTAAGCGCGATCGCGATAAAACCGTGTTTGGTGGGGCGAAATGAGCGGCCCAGAGCGCTGAAGACGTTAAGAAAATCAGAACTGCTGGAAAACGGACGGCCTACAAATTTTTACTACGGGAATGCGTGATAAGAAGCGCCTTGAGTTGGTCTTGGATAGCATTGCAAAGCGGGTCAATAGATTATGGAATTTGCCGCACAATCCGGAGCGAATGGACATGTATGTATCCATAACTGGCTTTAAGTGAGCTTCACCTCAACATGATAATAATCAATTTAGCCGTTCCAAGGGCGCGTATTGCTCAAAGGTTGCGTGAGTCATCTTGTGAGTCGTCCTCATAGAACGTCGACATACTGTTGTATTAAGTTTTCAAGGATCAGGCCGTGAACGAAGTTGTCAAGAATAAGATTCGCCAGCTATATCATTTCCTCAAGGAAGCGAACCAACTTCGATTCCGTCCGGTTCGAGTGCTTAATGACCAACCTAAAGTCATACGGCTGGAGGACATGCCAAACCACCCCTCAATGCAACGTTACCGACCTGTTCGGGTGGAAAACGTACAGGAAATGCCGGATATCCTCCTTCGTATCACGCGTCCAACCACAACACGATGCCCAGCGCCGCCCGAGATCGTTGCCACCTGGTTGCTGCCTGGATGGGATGATCCAACGAAGCCTGCGTTCTATGCTGAAAGTCGGAACGAAACAAACGAAAACGACGGGACGGTTACCGTTAGATTCGATCACGATAAGCGAAGAGTTTCCGACTTTATCGCATGGGACAATCAGAGGAAAACTTGGGCTATACCTGAACTGGCAGCCCGCAATGCACTCAATTTCTTCGAGGTGGTCTATGATATCCATTCGATCATCGAGAAGGATAGAGAGCAGCTTGAGCTACTTGTGGCAGACGGCCATTTGTCCTGGAAAACAACATCCGAGATGGATGGATTGATAATTATTAATCACCCAGTCTTGCTCAAGCGGGTCGAGTTGCGGTTCGATGCCAGCGTTCCCGAATTCACTATCCACGAGACTGATCGCGCACCGGAGTTGTACGGTAGCCTGTTCGTCGACCTACAGGATATTTCTCCGGTAGCAATTAGAAACCGCAAGAACGAATTGGAGACATCTGGCTATCATCCCATCGGCGAGGAAGATACCGAGGCATTCTTGAAGGCGTTCATCCAGACAGTATCGCCTCTTAATGGTAGTTTTCTGGATAGACCAGCCAATGATGGCGCATCGACCACACCACGCATGTGGCGCGATCCGATATTGTTGCTGCGGAAACGAATCGCAGGGATTGCCAATGCCGTCGACGCAATCATCGATGATATAAATCATCAAGAGATATTTCCGCCCGCGCTGGTTCAGATCACAGGCACGACAGCGGAGTGGAAAGGCGTAGAACTGGGAGATGGATCTGATAGTGACGACAGCAATGCCGAGCCACCGACAACGTCTACCATCAGCGACGAGGACATTCTCCTAGCTAAAGAAGCAAACGACGCACAGCTACACATTATCCGTCGGCTGCACCACAGCGGTTCTGTCATCGTTCAAGGTCCACCCGGAACCGGGAAGACGCACACCATCGGGAATATCGTCGGACATCTCCTTTCCCAAGGAAAGTCGATCCTTGTCACTGCCCAGACGGCAAAGGCACTACGTGTTCTCCGGGACAAGGTTCCGGAAGTCCTCCAGCCCTTGTGTGTATCCGTCCTTGGCAGTGATCAGGATGCTCGTCGTCAACTTGAGTCTTCCGTCTGCTCCATCACCGAGCGTTTAACTAGCGATTCGAGCGCCACGCTATTGGACAAAGCTATGAAGTTCGAGGAGGACCGGAAGGGACGACTCCACTATTCCAAGGAACTCAGCCACAAACTCCGTGAGGCGTTGGAGAACGAATACCGAGAAATCACCGTCGGCGAGCGTCAATTTTCACCTTCAGATGCAGCTCGATTTGTCTCCAACCATCGGGAGCAGCACGCGTGGATTCCCGGTCCAGTCAGACTCGGGGCGCCAATTTGTCTTTCAGAACGAGAATTAGTGCGTCTCTATGCCCTTGGCACCTCCTACACAGTTGAAGAAGAGCAGGATACACGATATCCCCTCCCCGAATTGGTTGACCTTCCCTCAGAGCGCCAATTTCAGATCATGGTTTCAGAGTATCAACACTTGCTGACCTGCGATCTATCGGTTGGGGTGGACCGCTGGCAGTCAGAAAATGGCAATAGCAGTGTCATCGAAGCGCTCGCCGACGCACTTGAATCAGAGTTTTCCGACGATCTCAGACGCCAATCGTGGCGGCCCTACGCAATTGTTGCTGGCATTCATGGCGGTACTGAGCGGGAGGTCTGGGATAAGCTGATCCTCCAAATTGAGAAATCGGTGAATGCCAATTCGAAGCATGCTCTGGTACTTCATCATCGCCCACAACTGTCCGGAATTTTCCCTACGCATAAGCAATGGCAAATCATAATCGAAATCTGCGAGCACCTTACTGCCGGGGGTAAGCTCGGGTTTATCCAGTTGGCCATTCATTCCGAATGGCGACAACTCATTCAGTCGGCGTCAGTAACCGCTGGACAGCCGAATCATCAGGACCACTTCGAGGCGATCGGCTGTCTTGCGGAACTGGAGTCTTATCGGCTCGAGTTGGAATTTCCTTGGAATCATCTGATCGGACAGCACATCAACGCACCACTCACTACGCTTGGGAGTTCACCGGAACTTTCCTGCCGTGCCATGATTCCTGAAATCCGCCGTTGCCTGGACTGGCATTCGTCGGTCTGGGAACCGCTTGTGGTTAAACTGGAAGCAGAAGGTTTGAAGCTGGATCGCGTCCTGGCTTCAATACCGCATGAAGCCAACCAGATATCCGAATATCTCATGATAAGCCGTCTCGCGACGGATATATTACCTGTACTACTGGTAGCGGAAGCGGGTCGGCGAAAACTTCGGGAATGCGAAGCAGCATTCGATCATCTTGCCAATCTGTCGACCCAAGTCGACCCAACATCACCGGATAGGGGGTGTATTGGCCGCATCATTGCCGCCGTTCGCTCGCGCAATACAGAAGCTTACGCGGCTGTGATGGAATATGCCCGGCGACTGCATACTGTGAAACCGCTGGTGCTGGAACGAGATGCTCTTGCCGACAAATTGGAACTGGTTGCCCCCGGTTGGGCGGAACATGTCACTTATCGATTGCCACCCCATAACCAAGGACACATTCCCGGCGACGCTGGCCAGGCATGGATATGGCGCCAATTGCACGACACGCTTACGGAAAGGGATCGCTTGGATGCTCCCGAGTTGCAACGCAAGATCGACAAAAACCACGATATCTTGCGCCAGGTTACCCAGTGGCTCATCGACGCAAAGGCTTGGGGCAAACAGCTAGAAAGACTTCAAAGCAACAGCTCTATGCGTCAAGCGTTAGTCGGCTGGCTGGACACCATGAATCGGCTCAAATCCGCGCGCCAGGCAGACAAGCGGCAGACTCTGCTATCGGAGGCCCGCAAGCTAATGATGAAGTGCGCGGGCGCAGTGCCGGTTTGGATCATGCCGATTTCTCTAGTAGCGGAAAGTTTTGATCCAAGGACAACACGGTTCGATGTAGTAATCATTGACGAGGCCAGCCAAGCTGATCTCAATGCTCTCATTCCACTCTATATGGGCAGACAGGTCATAGTCGTCGGAGACCATGAACAGGTCACGCCGTTGGGCGTAGGGCAACGACAAAATATTCTTCAAAATCTCCAGAAAGCCATGCTCCAGGGTATTCCGAATTCGCACCTGTTCGACAATATGTCTTCCATCTACGACATTGGTCGACAATCATTCGGGGATGCGATCCGTCTGATTGAGCACTTCCGTTGCGTCCCCGAAATCATCGCTTTCAGCAACCAACTCTCTTACGATGGCAAAATTCGCCCTCTCCGGGAATCCAACTCGACCCATATCAAGCCGGCGTGTGTGCCATGCCGAGTGGATGGTGTTCGCGACGGAGACATCAATAAGGAGGAAGCCCACAGGATTGTCGCCCTTATTAAGGCGATGATTCACCACCCTGCCTATGTTGGTAAGACGATTGGCGTCATCTCCATGCTCAAAGAAAGCCAGGCAATGCTTATCCAGTCGATGTTGCATAAGGAAGTAGATAGCGTCGAAATTGAGAAACGCCGCATCCACACGGGCATCGCTGCCGAGTTTCAGGGCGACGAGCGGGACATCATATTCCTCTCGATGGTTGACAGTCCCGTCCAAGAAGGCACGTTGCGAGCCACGGGAGAAGGCGCTTTCGAGCTAATCAAGAAGCGCTACAATGTAGCTGCGAGTCGTGCCCGTGATCAGCTCTGGGTGGTGCATTCCTTTGATCCAAATCTCCATCTAAAAACCACCGATCTTCGATTCCGCTTGCTCCAGCATGTTAAAGACCCGATGGCATCACTCCGGGTATTCAATCAAGAAGCTAGAAAAACAGAATCGCCCTTCGAAAAGGCAGTTTTAAAGATGCTCACCGACGCTGGTTACCGGGTCAGAACGCAGTGGCAGGTCGGATATTTCCGTATAGATATGGTTGTGGAGGGTGACAGTAAGCGCCTTGCCGTCGAATGCGACTGGGATCGCTACCACCCAATAGAAAAACTGGCGGAGGATATGGAGCGTCAATCCATCCTAGAGCGCCTTGGCTGGCAGTTCGTGAGAATCAGAGGTAGCGCCTTCTATCGCAATCCGGAATTGGCTATGAGATCGGTATTTGATCGGCTTGGGGAAATTGGGATACTTCCAGAAGGTGACACCGCTGAAGAGCCCGGAACCAATATGATACTGATCCAAGAGCTGGAAGAACTGATTGCTCAAGACATCGAGGTTTCGGACGAGGCAAAAGATCTCCTAGCGTTGCCGAAAAGCCTAAACAAGCAGTTAGTAATGGCTCAGAAGGTGAGAAATCAGGGTATGCTTCAAATCTAATAGAATCCAACCATGAGCAAGTTGGGGTTCTACTGAGCGACAGGGGTGGGACTATCACCTCTGCGACATTTCGACAAAGCCAAAGGTTTCCCGCCGCATGGATGTAACGCTTGTAGGTGCTTGAAATACAAACCTGCCATTCTTTCTTATCTCAAATTGGAATTTCTCGCCGCACGAATCTCGTCAGCCAGTTGCAGCACGCTCATGGCGTAATTCACGCTGCGGTTATAACGAGTGATGACGTAGAAATTATTGAAGCCCAGCCAATGTTCGTTTCCGGTT
>CAJDTP010000054.1_pt1 | contig 13415 bp, 14 predicted proteins | sample 7389851 | NCBI WGS metagenome assembly CAJDTP01 (sample SAMEA7055648, study PRJEB34461) | soil metagenome | biome: terrestrial ecosystem; feature: Peninsula; material: soil | place: Antarctica | collected 2016 | reverse complement strand
GCCCTCACCCGGAAGGTGAGCCTCAACTAATATGAAATATTGTTTTTAATCATAACACTAATCTATTAAATGAGCGGTCAACTACCGGATTTAGGTTGAATCCGACAGAAGGAAAAATACGCTTGTTCATTAAAGAAAAGCCCGCCGGAACAGACATGGCTCCAGCGGGCCTCACGTAAACTACAGGGTTTATTTCTTCTTTCCGCCGTCTTTCTTGCCGGAATCCTTTTTCTCCCCTTCCTTTGGAGCTTCTTTCTTCTGCACCGTTGTCGGGATATCGCCTGCTGCCACTGTCGCGGCTGCTTCCTCCGCAGCCACTGCTCGCGGAATGACGATGGTTGCCACAGGCAAATTGTCGCCCTTGGTAATCGCCGGAATTTCCACGCCTTCCGGCAGCTTCAAATCGCTCAGGTGCAACGTATTTCCGGAGTCCAGCTCGGCTAGATCCACCGAAATGAATTCAGGCAGGTCTTTGGGTAAACAGGAAATGTCCAGTTCGGTAAGCACGTGGCTGACGATCCCGCCGGAGAGCTTCACTCCGGGGGCAATGTCGGCATTAATGAAGTGCAACGGCACTTTCATATGTATTTTCTTGTTCGGGTCGACGCGCTGGAAATCGATATGCAACACCAGGAGCTTGAACGGGTGCATCTGGATGTCGCGCAATAGAACCGGTTCTTTATGGCCTTCCACATCCATGGACAGGATGGAGGCATGGAAGGCTTCGAGCTTGAGCTTATGATAAAGATTATTATGATCCAGCTCGATTGCCTGGGCCGGGTTTTCTCCGCCGTAGATGATTCCCGGGACAACGCCGGAACCACGCAGGCGGCGGCTCGCACCTTTGCCCTGCAGTACGCGCTTTCTGGCGCTGATTTCAATTTGCATCTGTTTTCTCCAAAATGTGGATCATCCGCGACCAGATGATCCTGATTAATAAAACTTGTACGGTCTCCGAATTCTTGTTGAGATATTTCTTTTTTTCTCTTCTTCCGAATTCGCAGATATGTCCTTGTTATTCCATGAACAACGAGCTCACGGAAGCTTCATTGCTGATCCTCAGCATCGTTTCCCCCAACAGGCTTGCCACGCTCAACTGATGGATACGGGCACAGGCTTTGGCGTCCTCCCGTAGTGGAATCGTGTCGGTGACCACCAATTTGTCAAGGGCGGAATTCTCGATGCGTTCCACGGCATTGCCCGACAGTACCGGATGGGTGCAATAAGCGAGTACACGCTCCGCCCCTTGCTCCTTTAAAGCCCGGGCTGCTTCACACAGGGTGTTGGCCGTATCCACCATGTCATCCATGATTACGCAGGTACGCCCCTCGACCTCGCCGATTATGTTCATTACCTTGGCAACATTAAATTTCGGGCGGCGCTTATCTATGATTGCCAGATCACATTCCAGGCGTTTTGCCATCTGTCTGGCCCGCACCACGCCACCCACATCAGGAGAAACCACTACCAGATTCTGGTAATCGTTTTTCCAAAGATCGCCCAGCAGGATCGGCATGCTATAAATATTGTCCACAGGAATATCGAAAAATCCCTGAATCTGGTCCGAATGCAGATCCATGGTCAACAATCGGTCTATCCCGACGGTGGTCAGCATGTTCGCTACCACTTTGGCGGTAATTGGCACCCGCACCGAACGCGGCCTTCTATCCTGGCGGGCGTAGCCGAAATAAGGTATCGCCGCCGTAATTCGCCCAGCGGAAGCGCGCTTCAGCGCATCCACCAGGACCAGCAACTCTACCAGCGTATCGTTGGTAGGCATGCAGGTGGATTGCAAAACGAATACATCCTTGCCCCGGACATTCTCGAGGATTTCCACCATCACCTCGCCGTCGCTGAAACGGCCCACTGTCGCACGGCCAATACGGATACTCAGATGCTTCACCACATCCTGCGCCAGCTTGGGATTGGCGTTGCCGGTAAAAACCATCAAGCTATCGTAGGCCATGGCTGGAAGCTATAAGTTTAAAAATACTGAACCTGGAACTGGGGGATTCAAGCGAATACAAGCGGCTCTCGCGACATTTGATCCGACTGGGCCTGGAAAGCATTGATTAGGCCTTCCGTGGAGTGCGCGTGGGACTACTCAGAGGTTCCTTATATTTCAAAACCTGAAAACAGGTAGGGATCGAACCTACGAATGCCGGAATCAAAATCCGGTGCCTTACCACTTGGCGACTCCCCAATAACTATTCCGCAAAATCATGCATGGGATGATGATCCAATCCCTGTGCCACAAAACCATTCATACCGGACGGAACTTGCGACAGCGCCGACCTTGCTGCCTGCTCTGTGGTGAACTCCGCGAATACGCAAGCGCCGGAGCCCGTCATTGCAGTTATCCGGGTTCCATCTAGCTGCTTCAGCCATTCAAGATGGCGCGCCACCTCGGGATATAGCCGGCATACCACCGGTTCCAGATCATTATGCCCGTGCTCGATGGAAAAGGGCGGTATTTTGATTGGGTTTGTGTTTCGTGTCAATTCCTCGCTGCCAAAAACCTGCGCGGTCGGCACGTGCGGCACGTCCGCTCCCAATCTGAGCCCCAGTTCTAAGAGCCGGCTCTTTTTCCAGCCCAGGCCCCACAAACGGTTGAGCCCCAGCAATGTCGTGGCCGCGTCGGAACTGCCGCCGCCCAACCCACCTCCCATCGGAATACGCTTTTCCAGAAAGATATCGACACCCAGGGAAATGCCGCTTTCCTGTTGCAGCAACCTTGCAGCACGCACACACAGATCCTTGTCTTCGGGTACACCGGGAGTTGGCGTATGCAACTTTACCAAGTCGTCTTTCCGTGGCGCCAAATGAAGCTGGTCCGAGAAATCCAACAATCGGAACACAGTTTGCAACAGGTGATAACCATCCTCCCGACGTCCGACTACATGCAGGAACAGATTAAGTTTGGCGGGCGCAGGGCAGGCAAGGCTGGTCATCATATCCACGTGGCTTCAGCGGTCCCCTGGGTTCCAGTTATCTATTATGAGTTTTATCTGAAGACCGTTTCGCCTAAGTACCAATAATCTCGGATACGTAATCCCGGACTGCCCGGTTTGTGTCAGCGCCACAGGAGCATGGCCCAAATAATCAATTTCCCATCCGTCCTGCCGAATAGCGACCACGGACCCGTCCATGTCAAAGTCTATCGCCGATGCCGTAGCGGGAGCATTCAGGCTTTGTACCCAGTATTGCAACCCCATGAGGGGCAACTGCCAACCCAGCGCCTGTTCCGTCAGACTTTCCACATCGGTCGCGTAATAACGCTTGTGCTCGGAGGTAGTCAGGTATACGCCTTCAGGCGTGCGCTGAATTTGCGCCAGCGTCTGACCTAATGGGGAGAGCAGAAGAATTTCGTCGCCTCCGCCGCTGTGATGCCATTGTACTCCACCTGAGAAACTTTCTTTGCCGCCCTTCACCGATACCCTGCCAATGAGCCCGAAATCTGCTGACGTCGCGTTGGTCAGCCCGGCAACAGGTTCGGTGACGATAGTGCGGACGGCATTTTTTGGGGCATGAGTGCTGAAAGTGGCGCACCCCGAAAAGATAACCGGTATGAACAGTATGCAAAATATGAAAACCTGCCAGGAGAAAACGAGATCTTGTTTTAACGGCGGACTCACCCGGATTACTGACTGCATCGTCGCAATACCGCAATACCAGCATGACTCATCATTATACTACTTCATGAATTTCTTCATTGTGCCAAGCAATACCTCATTGCCAGAATGATTCTTGAGCGCTGCCTGCCAGACCTCTGCCGCCTCTTCCTTTTTCCCCTGTACCCATAGCACCTCTCCCAAATGGGCCGCAATTTCCGGGTCCGGCGCCAATCCGAATGCCTGCCTCAGATAGCTGAGCCCCTGGTTGAGATTGCCCATGCGGTAATGCACCCAGCCCAGGCTATCCATTATGTAGGGATCACCAGGAGAAAGGGCGATAGCCTTCTCGATGAGTTCGAGCGCTTCCGGCAGGCGGTCGGTATGTTCTGCAAGGCTATAGCCAAGCGCATTGTAAGCATGAGCATGATCTGGCCTCAATTGGATCAACTTACGCAAATCCTGCTCCATGATTTCGTATTTACCGATTTTTTCCGCCGCCAACGCGCGGTCGTAGAGCAAATCGGAAGAATCAGGAAGCTTTTCGAGGCCTTTACTCAGTAATTGAAACGCTTTCCGGTACGCACCGCCCTCTCGCAGCAATTGCGCCTCGGCCATCATTAGCTGCGCACGCTGCTGGTCGTTCGTTACCGGCAATTGCTGCAAGTGCTGTAAAGCCTCGTCCATTTTACCTTTTCTGCTCAGCAGAATGGCATACTTAATCTGTGCCGGAAGATATTGCGACCCCGCCGTTACCGAGCGATACCACTCCATCGCGGTGACATCGTCCTGGGTTTTTTCATGGATGCTTCCCAGATAAAAACGCACTAGGCCCGGGTCTCTGTAATCCAGTTCCAGCGCCCTCTTGAAATTGGATTCGGCCAAACCATATTCTTGCAATTCCATTGATAGCAAACCTACAGCCACAGCGACATCGGCGTTATCCGGATTTTCCACCAGCAATTGCTGAAATTGGTCGCGTGCCTTGGTGTAATCTTTTTCTGCCAGCAATAATCGGGCGTAGGTAATGCGCGTATCGTTGGCCTTGGGATAAGCCTCAAGATAGCGTTCAAAAAATCTGATAGCGCTGGCATTGGATTCACGCGCGAGAATTCGGCCCTCATAAATTGCTGCCATCTCCCATTCCGGGCGAAGTGCCAATGCCTTTCTCATCTCTGCCAGCGCAATATCGAAATGATTGGCGAGCCACGCTGCCTGAGACACGGCGAAATGCGCTTCCGGTAGCTTCGAATAAGGTTCGGCAAGTTTCCTGACCAGCTCAAATGTGGCATTTTTGTCGGAGCTGCGTACCAGCAGGCTATTCAGTTGCATGAATGCTTCATCGACATTACTCCCGCCGGAGGCCAGCAGTTTTTCCAGATGGGGCCGGGCTTCGTCCAATCGGTTGAAATTAACCAGCAGCGCTGCTAATGTCTGGTTGGCGCCGACCGAATCCGGATCCAGCGTTGCCCAGATGTTTGCTGCTTCAAGAGCCTGCAGGGGCTGGCGTGATTGAAGGGCGATTTCTGTCGCTCTCTGAGCGACACGCGGGTCGCGCGTGGTCCTCGCCAGCTTGAGATAAGTATGGGTAGCGATCTCCGGATCACCGCGCTGAAAAGCCGTCTCCCCCAGCAAAAAATCGAACAGCATAGGTGGGGTCAACTCCTGATCGGGCAATTTCGACTGTCCAACTCCTGTCTTGTCCGACTGATTGCTCGCCGTGACATCGGTCTTGGCAGGAAACTGCGCACAGGCAGCGAGGAAAAGCAGCGGCAATGCGACAAAAATCTTAAAACTCATGGGGAAGTCCGCAACGTTCGAAAAAAAGACTGTCAAGGACGGGGCTGTCCTTCAGTACAATCCACATATTAGGTATATTTTACGCTTATCACAAGTGCACATCAGAACGACGATGTCGTAATGCGTTTTTCGTCGGCCCCGTTAATTCAAAAATGACTTCTCAAGTCGTATGGAGAAGCTCAGGGATTAGCAGATAAGGGAAGGATGCCGAATCCGAATCATCATGACATTCTCATGGCCGAACAGCTCGACTCAGCGGCCATGCCGGCTAGCGCATGTGCCATCATTTCGCTTTTTCTTTTTGATTGATCCTTTCATAAGCTGAACCATATTTTTGGTAATCTCAATTGCCTGAACTGCCTGAAGTCGAAGTCATCTGCCGCGGAATCGCGCCCCATCTTGAAGGCCATCGCGTGGCCTGCGTCACGATACGGAATCCAAATCTGCGCTGGCCGGTGCCATCCGATCTGGGTAAAACACTTGGCGGCATGACAATCGACAAGGTAGTGCGGCGCGGAAAATACCTCTTGTTCGACTGTGGCAAAGGCACGCTGATCCTGCATCTTGGTATGTCGGGCAGCTTGAGGTTGCTGCCGGCCACAGCGATAACCGCGCCGGAAAAACATGACCATGCCGATCTGACTTTAGACAACGGCGCAATTCTCCGCTTTAAGGACCCACGCCGCTTCGGCGCAATACTTTGGACATCGGCTGATGCCATATACCATCCGTTATTGGCTCAGCTTGGTCCCGAACCGCTCACCGAAGCCTTCAATGGAGCCCTGCTATATGAACGGACCCGGAACCGTAGCGTCAGCATCAAAGAAGTGCTGATGAATAGCCGCATCGTCGCCGGTGTCGGTAATATTTACGCGAATGAAGCGCTCTTTCGGGCAGGCATCAATCCCATGACACCGGCTGGTGAGCTTGAGGTAAGTAAATGCGAAAACCTGGCACAGGCCATAAGAGACACACTCAATCTCGCGATTGAAGCGGGCGGTAGCAGCTTACGTGATTTTGTCGACAGCAGCGGTAATCCCGGCTATTTCCAGCAGCAGTACTGGGTATACAGCGTTCAAGTTTTTATTGTCCGCTCTGTCAAACAGGCCAGAATTAAACCCAGATAATCCATTAGGACGCGAGATGATGGCGAGGCAGGTTGCGAGACCGTTTTGCTGGTTGAGAGAAGTCCATAGCCTGGTCTATGAACGCCGCGCAGGTAGCAAAAATGGCCGCAAACTGACCGCCAGCACTCGCGTAGGCTCGCAGAGCCGCCTAATGAACTATCTAGGTTAAACTCAATGAATTTTTTTTGCCCGAACGAAAAGCGATCGCGCTTCTATTAAGGAGTAAGACTGGTGGTTACTGGTGAATTGTGAATGCCGTGATATCTTGGCGTCATACTCTGCCGTCAACATCCTGCTCGCTCCAAATACATCTAATGACTGCTGAATCTTCGGTTTAGATTAAATACCTGGGCTTCTGCGTGCATAAGGCCGACATTAAGCCATTTTCCTGCGATGATCATGATCACCGTCATTACTGCGTCGAGCTACTCAAACGTTAATGGCAGATTGTTGTACGCGCTTCGACCAGTGCAGCGCAATTAATCGATGCGCATTCATACGGTAGCTAAATTGAGCTGCGATAAAAAGCCGATTCCCCAGCCTGGGGTGCAATACCAATGATATCCCACAAAAAGTCATGCGCACCAACCAGTCGAAGTTCCCGGTGGCATGGCGTACTCGGAAAGACCATTGGAAACCCCTGGCGCAACGGTACTTTTTCTCTGGCGCTTATTCTCTTCTACCTGCTGTTTTCGGTCGTACCGGCATGGGCCGGCGTTACCGAACCGGATCCGCGCGCTCAGGAGGAATTCGATTTTATGAATTTATTGACGAAAAAAGGGCTGCATGATCTGGAGGACGAGCGCTGGAATGCTTATGGTCAGTTCACCTATATTTCTAGTTGGAAGGGGGCATTTCCGGCGCCGTACACAAACCTGAATGGAAGTATCAATTCCCTGTTGCCGGGAAGCGAAAGAAGCTTTAGCGGAACCGCCACGCTATATCTGGGGCTCAAAACATGGCAGGGTGGAGAAGTTTATTTTGCGCCGGAAATGATATCCATGCGGCCTTTATCGGATTTGAAGGGCTTGGGCGGGGCGATACAGAACTTCGAGATGCAAAAGGGTGGCTCCGAGACTCCTATCTATTACCGATCAAGATTATTTTTCAAGCAGACTTGGGGATTTGGCGGGGATCGCATACGACTCGACTCCGATCCGATGCAACTCGGGACAACAGTGGATAGCAGACGCCTCGTGGTCAGGGTCGGCAATTTCAGTGTTATCGATTTCTTCGACAAGAATTCGTACTCGGGCGACCTCCGCCGGCAATTTTTGAACATGGCCTTCATGACATACGCCGCCTTTGATTTTGCCGCGGATGCAAGAGGGTATACCTATACCTGGGGTATGGTAAGCGAATACTTTCATGATGATTGGGCAGTGCGCTTCGGCCATGTAGCAACTTCCATCGATCCCAACCAGCTTGCTATCGACGGCAGAATATTTACCTTTTACGGACAGCAGATAGAGCTCGAGCATAAGCATCAGTTATATGGCAAGCCTGGGTCCGTACGAATGCTGGTTTACAGGAATCATGAAAACATGGGTAAATTCAGCGACGCCATTTCCGCCTTCCAATCCAACCATAACAAAAACGCCACAACCTGCACCGGTTTTAATTATGGATCAGGAAACGCGGGCGCCCCGGATTTATGCTGGGCACGCAAACCCAATGATAAAATAGGCATAGGCATCAATATTGAGCAGCAGGTGGCGGATGATATCGGCTTATTCTTTCGGGGAATGTATAGCGATGGCAAAACCGAGGTATTTTCCTACACTTCTACCGACAGATCGATTTCGCTGGGTGCTTTGGCCAATGGTTCCCGGTGGGAACGAAAAAAGGATTCGTTGGGAATTGGATTTGCCGCAGGCTGGATTTCGAGTCAACATGCCAGATATCTGAACATGGGCGGTGTCGATGGATTTGTCGGCGATGGTCGGATCAAGGCGGGTGCGGAACACGTAGTGGATATTTTTTACAGCGCCAATCTATTGAATTTGCCGCTGTGGGTGACCGCAGATTATCAGCATATTACCAACCCGGGCTTTAATGCGGATCGGGGCCCGGTAAATATCTATGGGATGAGAGTTCATGCCGAGTTTTAGCTGAAAGCGGATCGCCGCGAACGACGGCCTCGAAGCGCGTGGGTGACAGAAACGTTAAAGAACCGCGAGCTTCGGAGCGCTGGATGAAGATCGCCATCTCACTGGTACCAAATGCATCCATGATTCAGATGCATCTCATGATCCAATTCATAAAAAATTCCGGGTTGGTATATCATCCAGTTTTCTGATGCTTGGGCAGACATAAGGTCACTATGAACATTACTTTCATCGGCGGCGGCAACATGGCCTCCGCCTTGATCGGCGGCCTGTTGCAGCAAGGCTATCTGCCCACTCAGATATGCGTGGTGGAAGCCAGCGCCGACAGCCGCGAAAGGATAAAGCAAGAGTTTAACGTAGAGACTGTCGCGGAACTCTTCCAGGGCTTAGCCAACAGCAACGTGGTTGTGCTGGCCGTAAAGCCACAGCAGCTACCCGCTGTGGCACGAGAGCTTGCGGTGCTGCTCAACAATCGCCTGGTTATTTCTATTGCCGCCGGTATTCGCGCAAAAGATATTTCCCGCTGGTTGGGTGGCTATACACGTATTGTGCGAGCCATGCCCAACACGCCAGCCTTGGTTGGCGCGGCGGTTACCGGCTTATATGCCATGGCTGGCGTGCATGAAGCGGAAAGAGGCGATGCAGAGGCCATACTCGCAGCGGTAGGCTCCGTACTGTGGGTTGCGCATGAGGAATTGCTGCACGCGGTCACAGCCGTCTCCGGCAGCGGCCCGGCTTATGTATTTTATTTCCTCGAAGCGATGCAAAAGGCAGCGCATGAACTAGGCCTGGATGCGGCCCAGGCGCGGCAGCTGAGTATCGATACTTTCGTCGGCGCGGCAAGGCTTGCAAGCCAGAGCAGTGAAGACGCCGCCGCGCTGCGCGCTCGCGTGACATCGCCAGGGGGCACCACCGAACGCGCAATTAGAGCTCTTGAAGACGAGGGAGTCAAGAGCGCCATCATGCGGGCGATACATATCGCGAACGAGCGATCGCGCGAACTGGGCGATGAGTTTGGCAAAATATAAACTTCGCTGACTATTATCCTAAATCCGGTAGTTGACCGCTCATTTAATAGATCAGTGTTATGATTAATAACAATATTTCATATTTAACGCCCACCTTCCGAGTGAGGGCGCTACGGGGTGAATTGCACAGTTTTTGCGGCACATGGCTGCGTTGCAACTCCTTGGAATGGAATGGCGCCCCGAAGCGTCGCCCGAGGGGCCCCGCGAAGCGGGGATCGGGCAGCGCAGGGGATGCCGCGATCGCGTTCCACACACATGGAGGCGCCCGCATCCCGCTTCGGGGTCGCACCTTCCTGCGGAAGGCACTGCTCTGCCCTGCGCGGTCGCATTCCGCGTCGTTGCGCCTTGCCCTGCACCTCAAAAACCGTACACTTCTCCCCGTCCAACTACCGGATTTAGGATTATTTCAGGAAATTGAATGCTCAACCAGATGTTGATATTCCTCCTCGACACCCTTCTCGGGCTGTTTTCCCTGGTGCTGCTGCTGCGTTTTTATATGCAATTGCTGCGGGCGCCCCTCCGTAATCCACTATCGCAATTTCTCATTGCGATTACGGATTTTCTGGTACGACCGGCGCGACGCATGATCCCCGGCTTCGGCGGTATCGATTTCCCCACGTTGCTGCTGGCATGGCTTACGCAACTCATATTATTGGCAGGCGTGTACGTACTTCAAGGGTACAACTTCACCTCGACTGTCGGCCTCGCAGCCGGTGCCCTGGCGCTTCTGGCGCTCGTGGAAATCGTCAAGATGACGCTGTACATCATAATGGCGGCGGTAATCATCCAGGCGGTGCTTTCCTGGTTCAATCCCTATAGCGCACTGGCGCCGGTACTCGACAGTTTTACCCGGCCATTCCTCGGGGTTATCCGGGCACGCATCCCCCCAATCGGCAACATCGATCTGTCACCATTGTTTGTGCTCATAATTATCCAATTGTTGCTGTTCGTAGTGGCGAGGACGGAAGGCGAAATCTCCCGCCTGTTCTGATGCCGGGTATACCATCTTCCACCTGGTACCGCTGTGATAGTGGCGGACAACGGCTTACCCTTACCCTGCATGTACAGCCGGGGGCGAAGCAAACGGAAGCGGTTGGGTTGCATGGCGACGCCATGAAAATCAGGCTGGCTGCGCCCCCTGTAGAAGGTGCCGCCAACGCCGCGCTAGTTGAATTTCTCGCCGGAATATTCGGGGTGCGCCAATGCCAGGTGACGCTCAAGCACGGGATTAAATCCCGGCGTAAAGTGGTTGAGATCAGCCATCCGCTCCGTGAACCCAGCGTGCTATGGAAATGTGCCGGGGATACGGACTAACGTCTTCAGCAAGTCATTTGGCGATCGTGATACTGGGTACACCGACCCGGGGTAAATCCGTGACGGTCATCTGAAACAGGAGGTACAACATCTGGAAGGCATCGCGGTTCCAGTTGGCCAGCGGACCCGCCGTGTTCACCGCATAATACCGGCCGTGCGAATAGATCGAAAGGTCAGCTTCTGCAGGGTCTGAATCTGCGACAACGAGATCCATCGTCGCGACGGGATTTTCATTATTATCGATGGCGGGAGTTCTTGTATCCTTCTCCACATCATACTCCGGCTCGTCGCCCAGAGACCGGCCGAGAAAACTAATGATGGCATGGAAGCTTCTGAGCCGAAAAATGCCTCTGATAGGCCACGTTCCTCCGTAATGATCGGGGCGGATATCGAATGCAATATCGCTACTCATCCAGTCCCCCACGTCCTTGCTCAACTGCATACGTTCTTCAATAGATAATGTATCTGGATCATAGTTGGTCACGAGAATAGGCCCGGGCAACTGTTTACGCAACGTGTATGTATTGTCCAGTCTGTTATAGAGCACGGAAAACTCTTTCTCCAGTGCCAGGAACCCTTCTCCCGTAACCGCACCCGCGGGTATGATCCAAGTGTGCACCAGGGTCAACGGTTCCGCAAATAGCCGATCCTTATCCTGAATGGCGGAGAGGTGAAGTACCACGCGGCGGAATAGTTCATAACCTGATCCATCAGACGGCCTATTGCGCGCGACCTTCTCGGTAGAATGCTGAATACGCACTTCCTGAGCCATCAGCCTCAGCAGGAGATCAATATCAAAACGCTGCCGGAGCAGCAGGATAAACTTGTTTTGCGGAAATGGGGTAAGAATCCGTTTGGTAAATTCTTCCCCTTCTATTGGAACAATGCTGATGGTCGGATTTTCCGCGACGCTACCGCCAAATAATGGCATCAGCACCGGTCCCGCCAACCCGCCCAGCGCGGGCGTGGCTCCGGCATTGAATCGGAAATCGAACGTCGCCGCAACGTTTGAGACACCGGTAAAATGTATGGGTTGACGGTGATGCGCACGCGCGATGTTCATCAATAGCTGCTTGGATGCCGCGCTCGTTATAGCGTCATCATAAGCGCCGACCGCCCGGTTGAGCGTGATGGGCGATAGGCAACCTGGCAGCACCAGCGTGGCTATCAGGCCAAACAACATGCATAGCGAACGTTGAGGGCGAGAGCAAAAAGTGCCCATATACTGTAGTTTCATCTGGATAAACGGATTAGGCGAGCAGAATGCGAGCGGGATAACGGATTCTTGTTGTATTTAAAGTAAATGCTCAGGATGGTACGGGTTCGGCTCAAGGCATGGCGCTTCGCGAGTCTACCTGTATAATCCACGGATGCCGAGAAACTGGCTCATCGCTGCCTATATGCCAAAAACCCAAAACGGGTATCAGCTCCGCCAGCCTGAAAGAAAGGAACTCCGCCGCCGCTTCTCAGTCTATTTCCGGCAAGACATTACCTCTTTCCAATCCCCACGGTCAAGATGTTAATTCATGTCGGCGGCGTACGGCTTGAGGCATTGAATGGAAGCCGGCCATCGGATAATGTCTGGATAATAATGTAAAATGAATGCCATCCTACCCGCATATTGGAAATCGGATCGCAACTGGCGGAGTTTGAGGCAAAACGAGCCGAGCGAGGTTTGCTATATTTGCATTGAGGTACCCACAATAGCAATTGGGTTGATATTGAAAATGGGAATTCGAATCTCTGCCGAGAGGAAAATCACATGAAAAAGATTTTGATCCTCTCTGCATTAACTTTAGGTTTGGCCTCATCCGCCGCCTTTGCGCAGCATGATCATCATGATGGGGAAAAAGACCCCTCCCTCGGCAGCCCCGGTGATCCCGGCAAGGTTTCGCGAACCGTCGAAATAACAATGGTGGATAATCGCTTCAAGCCTTCGGAAATCAAAGTAAAGCAAGGTGAAACAGTTAAATTCCTGCTTAATAATACTGGCAAGAAAAAGCATGAGATGATGATCGGTACGCCGGAAGATATCGATAAACATAATAAAATGCTGAAAAAATTTCCCGATACGGAGCACCCTGACGAGCCCGACATGGTCAGCGTCGCGCCAGGCAAGACTACGGAACTGGTGTGGCATTTCACCGAAGCCGGAACGGTTGACTTCGCCTGCCCGTTGCCAGGGCATTTCAAGGGTATGAATTTTCCGGGTATGAAAGGAACAATCGAAGTGGAGACCAAATGAAAATATCAAGGCAGACATTATTGGCAGGATCCATCCTCATCGGCGCCTTGGCGGGAAGCGGCGCTCATGCCACCGCAACGACGGTCGAGGTTTACAAGAGCTCGACCTGCAAATGCTGTGCGAAATGGGTTGATCACATGCGAGCAAACGGGTTTACGGTCAATACCCACGATGTAGGCAAT
>CAJDTP010000005.1_pt1 | contig 13606 bp, 9 predicted proteins | sample 7389851 | NCBI WGS metagenome assembly CAJDTP01 (sample SAMEA7055648, study PRJEB34461) | soil metagenome | biome: terrestrial ecosystem; feature: Peninsula; material: soil | place: Antarctica | collected 2016 | reverse complement strand
CGAGAGACCCAGCCGAGATAGTCGAATTTCCCGAATGCCAGCAGCACCACAGCCGTACCGGCCAGCAGCACGATCAGGCTCAGTGCGCTCCACAACAGCGCGCCGGACGTGGGCAGATTGCCTACGCTCGGGTCATACGGAAAGTTGTTGGTATAGGAATAGTCTTCGCCGGGACGGGCGGCTACCGACGCCCAGGCCGTCCAGAAGACGAAGGCGGTGAACCGGCGCAGTTCGATCGGGTCGGTAACAAGGTTGGCCTTCAGGCCGCCATTGCGCGATGGGTGCCGGAAGTAGTCGGTCCAGTAGCCGATCTGCTTCTGATAGGTCGCGGCTTGCGGCGCGGTCAAATGCAGCGTTCCAGTGGCCGCGTCGTAACGATTGGTTTTGAGCGCTACCGACGTTTCGGCCAGGACCGCTGCCTGTTGCGAACGTGTCAACGCTGCTCGCGACTGCCCGTGTTGTTGCTGCGCGATCGCCTCGGCAGTGTCCTCCCCCATGCGATGCAGCGCGTCTGCCGAGTAATCCGGGCCAAGATAGGCGCCATGACCCCAGATGCTGCCATTGGCCATCAGGCCGTACTTGAGAAATACCGTCTGTCCCTCACTGATATCGTCGCCGCTGAACAGCGCTTCGCCTTGCGCATTCACCACCTGCGCCGGAATCGGTGGCGCATTGCGGTAGGCAAGCACCGTTATTCCGATCAGCACGGAAAAGCCGGATACCATCACGATTATTATTCCGCGCCTCCACCATGGCGAAAGTGGAGCGTCATCTTCAGTCAACGGCTGCGCAGCAATACTCATGATTTGCTCCTCGCCTATCGTCTTATCGATTACTTCCTTTGTTTTCTGTTATTCATTAGTATCGCTCCCGTCCGTAGCGCGCTGCCACAACCCTGTCCGACGCGGTTCATTCACCCCAAGGCCAAGCGTGCCTTCCTCCACTGAGAATGTCGGTCATACCTCGACCCCGACAATGTCTCCTTGACAATCGCGCTGATCGGCCTCCGCTTGTGATGATGCATGTAGCCGATACTTTGGACTGCGCAAGATATCCTCAGGTCTAAAGATTCGCGGTATCGATGTGCGCGGAATTAAGGACGCGGTCGCGGGTATCACGCCGTTATTCGCGCTTCTCTACTCCTACGACATAGACATGCACCATTTGGCCACCGCGCCACCCCGATACCGTGATCATGCACACGCCGATAACCGAAAGGATAAGAAGAATTCCGCTGCTTTCCTTCCTTCAAATGCGGGGCATACCGTGCCCCCAGGTATCCGGCGGAGATAAATCACGACGCATGGGGGGTTTCTGCATATTTCGCTTGCCCGCTCCGAAGATTGCATCTCCTTCTGCGGTGAGGTAATCGGCTATGCGAGCAGCCAGCGACATGATAGTCAATCCTGGATTGGCCGAACCTTGCGTCGGCATGATGCTGCCATCGCAGATGAAGAGATTGTCGATATCATGCGTGCGGCCGAATTGGTCGACTACCGACGTCGCCGGGTCAGCACCCATGCGCGCCGCACCGACCAAGTGAGCATAACGCGCCTCCTGCACCACTTCCTTGGCGCCTGCTGCCCACATGACCTCCATGGTCTTGTTCTTGCCGTACTCGATCAGCTTCTCGTCGTTATCGTGAAGATCGAAAGTGACTTTCGCGATCGGAATGCCGAACTGATCCGTTTCATCGGCCAGTTGCACGCGGTTGTCCGCATGGGGCAGGATCTCTCCCAGAAATCCGAATCCCGCCCAGTGGTTGTAGTCCATCATGACGTTGCGCAGGCCCCATCCCCAGGCGCCTTTGGCAACCATCATCTGCTTGGCGAACGAAATGGGTAAAGGACCTACCGTTTGGATCGCAAATCCGCGTGCGAAACCGCGTTTCGGGTCGGTTTCGTAGAATTCCTCCGTTAGGGCGTGAGCCGGAGGCGCTTTGTACATGCGCACCAATTCGTCAAAACGGCCCAAAACAACATTGCCGGCTTGCGCCATTAGGTAACGGCCCAAGCAGTCGCTGGAATTCGCCAGACCGTTCTCGAAGCCTGGACAGGCTGAATTGAGCAACAGCCGAGGGGTCTCAATTGAATATCCTGCCACGATCACTGCTTTTGCTTTTTGAAAACGCTCGTCTCCCCGGGAGTCAAAGTAGCTTACTCCCGTCGCGCGCCGGGCGTTGTTTATATGTACGCGAGAAACCATGCAGTGCGGGCGAATCTCGGCCCCATTGCCGATCGCGTCCGGCACATGCGTGATGAGCGTGCTGGCTTTAGCACCCACCTTGCATCCCTGAATACAGAAGCCGCGATAAATGCAGTGTGGCCGGTCGCCGCGCGAGCCCTCAAGGATCGCTACCGGGCCACCGGCGGAAACCCCGATCCCCAGCTTCGTGCATCCTCGAATCAGGGCATTACCCACGCCGCCCATAGGGTGGGGCCCGTAAGGATAACCATGAGGGTCGCCCCAGGGGTAGTAGGCAGGACCCGAAACGGGCAGCTCCAGTTCCAGGAGTTCGTAGTAAGGTTTCAGGTCCGAATAGGCGATGGGCCAGTCAACGCCGACGCCGTCTTCCGAATGGATGCGAAAGTCCGAAGGGTGCAGCCGCGGCGTAAAGGATGCCCAGTGAACCGTGCTTCCTCCCACGCCCTTGCCGCTGTTGTTTGCCCCAAATGCCAAGGGATGGCCGCCGGCGGTGATCCGCATGTCGTTCCAGTAGAGGTTATGAGATCCCTTTTCATCGCTTACCCAGTCGCGCTCGGTGTCCCAGAACGGCCCGGCATCGAAGCCAATGACGCGAAATCCGGCCCGCGCCAGCCGCTGCAGGAGGACGCCTCCGCCAGCGCCCACACCCACAATGACGTAATCCACCTCTTCGCCTTCCCGAAAGTGGCGCATGGGGGTCTCGATCCGCTGAATGGGACCGAGTCTGTGCGGTCCTTCGCCCGGCGCGTGAAACGGTCCCAGGAGTGGCGATTTCACTGTGTGCCTTCCTGGCCGGGCGAGCCGAAATGCTCGGATTGACCGGCGACCGGAAGGTATTCGCCCGAGACAGAGGTGGCCGGAACCGCCCATTCGTAGCGCTGCTCTTTCGATTCCCACGGCTCGGCTTCGCCGCGTTCGAGCCGCATGTAGGCACGTGGATATGCGGGACCACCAAAACCGATTTCATCCCAGGCCCAGGGGTGCGAGTAGTAGGCATCCGCGCAATCGGAAACGAGCAGCATCCAGAAGCGGTGGATGGGCATTCGCTGCCAGATCTCGTGTGCTGCCGCCGGTTTGCCATCATGGATCGAGCGGAGGATTTCATCCTGTTCCAGCGGGCGGATATCCATAAATCCGCGACCATGCTGATGCCGGGCGAGTTCCTCAATGGCCTGCAACCCCAAACGGAAGGCTTCGCGATCGGGCGGCATTCCTTCGTAACGGTAACCATCGTGCGAATCTTCATAGAGCCGCCGGTCGATTTGCGGCGCGATAGGAATTCTATGCGCTTCGTCGCGGTCGTCCTGGGGAAGAATGTGATTACAGACTTCTTCCAGGAGGCGTCCTTCCTCCGGACTGAAATATCGCATCTCCGGGACATTGTTAACGCGGTCAAGAATGACTTCCCGCGTTTTTGCGTCCCAGAATTTCTGCTGGCGAAGTGTGCTGAAACCCGGATAGTATCCGGGCTGTGCCATCGGTCCGATGGGCTTTCCTGAATGTGGATCGATGGGACGCGGGTCCATCTCAACATTCGATGGCTTCATTTTCATTTCTCTCTCCGCAGCAAGCTGGCCAGCAGCCCGAGCAGGCCGCTGGCCGCAAACAGCAAAGGCGCAAAGAGTGGCGGCCCATAGATAATGTTGTATAGCGGCTTTTTCAAACCACCTGGACGCCGCAGCACGCCACGCGCATGGTAACCGAATCCGATTGCCCCATCAGCGATCGCCACTGCAGAAACAACAGGGAGTATGGTGTGGGCGATACGGGCACTCTTGACTGCGCCCGCTCCCGCAAGCATCAGCATTGGCGCAATGATCACTGGCGTCCACTGCGCTTTATAGCGGAAATTGTTCTTGTAATGCGAGTAACATGCTTCAAATCCGCTGAAGAACGCCGAGGTGGCGGCTGCGAGCGCCATCTGTTTTTGAAAACGGCCTTCGCGCACATCCTGCGCCCAAGTGATGGGTTCATGCTCCTGTGTGAAGGTAACTGCCCAGTGGCGGTGGTGCGCCGGACGAGGCAAGAGGTCGTCATCTTCCTTCTCGCCGCGGCGAAGGATCGAAGCAATGAGGCCCAGGTATCCGCTCATGCCAAACAGCAAAGGGGCAAACACGGGCGGGCCCATAATCATATTGACGACGGGCAGCCGCCATCCCCCGGGTTTCCGGTGAATTCCCCGAACATGGAAATAAAACCCCACGATGCAATCGCCGAGCGTAAGCACCGAGAGCGCCGGCAGAACCGTTCGCGCGGCACGGCGGCTAAAAAAAGCGGCTATCCCCGCTGCCGTCAAAGCCCCGCTCAAGATCACCGGTGTATACATAATGCGTCGGCTATAGCTGCCTTTGTAATGCTCATATGCGACCTCGACGCCGCTCAACGCGCTCGATGCGGCAGTGATGAGCGCCAGCCAGCGTTGAAAACGGCCTTCCCGAATATCAAAGTCAACCTCTGCCATGCTGGTTTTTACTTCGATACCAAGGGGTTTACCTTTCCCGATTTCTCGTGGTAGCCGATTCATGTCGTGGTCAGATATCCGCCCTTCACTTGCCTCCCCAGAATGAATGGCGAAGATCCGTTGCCTCACCATATGCTCAGCCTTCGGGTTCCCCTTCGCGTGATCATCGGCTTTGAATTGATGCGCCATGATTCGTCTCCAGTGAAGATTCTGCAAAAGCTTCCCAGTGCGCGGCCCTGCCCACAATTAACGGTATGCAGGATGACCAAAAACATATGCCGAGCCCTGAAACCCGGAATAATCAGATGATCGGAAGCGCTTTACTCCACTCATCCTGTTCGGCCCGGAGATTTCCCGCGGCGAGATCTGGCCACTTAAGCTGGAAAACTCTGTTTTCGGAAGAAGCGTTATACTTATAAAAGAACTAAAAGTAGTACAGTTCTGCCGTGCCTCCGGAGAGTGCTTCCCTCAGGAATGTCCTTCAGCCGAAGATGTGGGTGCCACAGCGGCTTCACCCTCTTCATGCTGGCCCGCCTCTTCTTGTGCAGCTTCTTCCTGACGGCCCAGAAGCCGCAAAGCGGCTGCGGTGACTTGCTCGGCTGTGAAGCCAAAATGCTTCATAACTTCTTCGCCCGGAGCGGAGGCGCCAAACCGGTCGATTCCGATCATGGTGCCCTCTTCTCCCGCGAACCGCTCCCATCCGAGTGTTGCACCCGCTTCCACCGTTACGCGCTTACGCACGCCGGCAGGCAGCACTTGCTGGCGGTACCCGCTTTTCTGCTCCGCAAACAATTTCCAGCTCGGCAGGCTGACTACGCGTGTGCGTATATCCAGCTCCTTCAATCGCGCTTGTGCCTTGACGCATAGCTCGACTTCCGAGCCGGTTCCGATCAGCAGTACCTGAGGCTCGCCACCCTCTGCCTCCGAAAGGATATATCCCCCTCGCGCCACTCCGGCATCGCGCGCACGCGAGCGGTCGAGGATGGAAAGGTTCTGGCGCGATAGCGCCAGTAGCGTGGGCGAGTTCCTCTCCACCGCAACCACCCACGCCTCTGCGGCTTCATTCGCATCGGCCGGACGGATAACAGTCAGGCCGGGAATCGCCCTTAGACCGGCCAGCTGTCCAATCGGCTCGTGCGTCGGCCCATCCTCGCCCACAGCAATACTGTCGTGCGTGAAGACATAAATCACCCGCAAGCCCATGATCGCTCCCAGGCGTATCGCTGGCTTCATGTAATCGGAGAATACGAAGAACGTTGCACTGAAGGGGATTATGCCGCCATGCGCGGCCATGCCATTGACGGCTGCGCCCATCGCGTGCTCGCGAACGCCGAAGGCGATATTGCGACCCGCATAGCTCCACGTGCCGCCGACTGCACCCCCAGCGGCTGGCACTGGCGCCTCCTCCGGAGGCTGAAAATCGCCTTGCTCCTTCAAAGCCGTGTTGGTAGAGGGGTTCAAATCAGCCGAGCCGCCGATAATATTCGGAATGCGCTGGGCGAGCGCGTTCAGGACCTGCCCGGCAGCCACCCGTGTCGAAACGGGTTTGTCGCCGGATTTCCATTGTGGCAATCGCGCCGCAAAGTCCGTAGAAAGCCGACCGTCCATGATCTGGTCCCATTCCTCAGCTTCTGTGGGAAAAGCTTCCCGGTAAGCATCGAAACGCCGCTGCCATTCCTGCTGCGCTTCTGCTCCGCGCCCGATAGCCTGCCGAAAGTGCGCCACCGCCTCGGGTGGAAGGAAGAAAGCGTCGGTCGTTGGCCACCCCAGCACCTTTTTGGTGGCAGCTACTTCTTCTGTGCCCAAAGGTGACCCATGGGCATGGAAGGAGTCCTGTTTATGGGGACTGCCATAACCTATATGAGTTCTGACCAGCAGGAGCGACGGGCGATTATTCTCGGCCTGTGCCTCTTTCAGGGCTGAAGCAATATCCTCCGTGTCGTTGCCATCCGGCACCGTCCGGGTATGCCACCCATATGCGTCAAACCGTTTGCCGACATCCTCCGTGAACGTAATATCCGTTGCGCCAGCCAGTGAGATATGGTTTTGATCATAAAGATAAATGAGCTTACCCAAGCGAAGGTGTCCCGCGAGCGACGCTGCTTCCGCAGCCACCCCTTCCATCAGATCGCCATCCGAGACGAGAGCATAAGTGTAGTGATCGACCAGATCATGACCGGGGCGATTATATCGAGCCGCCAGCCATGCCTCGGCCATAGCCATGCCGATGCCATTGCCGAAACCTTGCCCGAGCGGACCGGTCGTAACCTCGACTCCGGGCGTGTGGCCCCGTTCGGGATGACCTGGCGTGTGACTGCCCCACTGGCGAAAACGCTTGATCTCATCAAGCGAGAGATCATAGCCTGTAAGATGCAGCAGGCTGTATAGAAGCATGGAACCATGTCCCGCAGACAGGACAAAGCGGTCGCGATCCGGCCACAGTGGATCATGAGGGTTGTACTTGAGAAAGCGCGTCCAGAGAACATAGGCCATCGCCGCCGCTCCCATGGGTAAACCCGGATGCCCCGAATTGGCCTTCTGAACAGCGTCAATGGATAGGACCCGGATCGTATTGATGCACAGTTCCTCCAGATGCTGGTCCACTTCTGCTGGCTCACTGCTTTTGTTTCCCTGGATTGTCATTCTGGCCTCTCGTTTTAACTGAATCCGACGTTTGACCGGTAGCCAGCCGGCCTTTCCGTAGCACGTGCTGATTATGTTGCCATAATGCTAAACCGCTAATTCAATTTACGATTGCCAGCCCATCCTCACGGCGGCTGGAATGCCACTACTTCACCAGGACCCCCATCAACCGTACGATACATGGGCGTGAAACTGATGGCAAGGTCATGCTCGAACGCAGCCAGGCCTATAGGTGCCAGACTCTTCGGGATAACTTCCGAAAAATGCAGAAAAAGAGGTAATAGTCAAATAACCATATGGCAACCATGTGTGACTCGAACTTGTCAGTTGCCCATTGACCGCTCATTTTTCAGCTCATTTGTCAACTAAGTGCCATGAACGAAAAGGATTTTTTCCCCCGTGAGCTTCACCTCCAATGTAGGTTAGTTAGTTAGTCCTACAGCAGTTGAGCGACGTAGTGCAGGTCGAAACGGGCTCAATTTTTAACCGATAAAAACTTGGCGAGCTCGGTGCTAGACGGATTCAGATTGGTAAGTTTCCAGCCATTAATCCACCAGCTGCGGGGCATACCGGGTGCACTCATCTTGATGAGCCCAAGCTCAAGAAACGAAGTTCTTCCTGTCTACTTTTTTGCTGGTGCGACAGCATTCCTCATAAGCTACGAACTGCACGATAATGCCGAACAACCGGCCTTGTGCCGGGCCCACTCGGGACGCCGGCCCGCAAGCTCGTCATGCTCGGGCTGCTCGTCGTATGGGTGTTTCAGCACTTCCATGAGCCGTGTAATGACAGAAGCATCGCCCCGCTCCAGCGCTTCAATTGCCTGCTGAGCGAGGTAATTGCGCAGCACATACTTGGGATTGGCGCGGCTCATTCGCTGATAACGCAGATCCGGAGGATTATCATCCAGACGCAACCGCGCGATATAACGGCGCAACCAGCCAGCCAGACGGCTAAACTGCGCGGGTTCGAATGCTCGCTGCTCATCGTAGAATGACCTCCGGAATAGCTCCGCCAGCACCCGATCATCCATATGATCCACGTTGCCCGGTTCAGGAATTTCCATCAGGCCTCGAAAAAACAACGTCATATCAGTCTCGACCTGTTGCAGCAAATCGAACAGCTCGCTGATGAGCGCATCGTCATCTTTATGGTTCAGTGAGGCCAGTCCAAGTTTATCGGCCAGCATTCCACGCCATGTGTTGTTGAAGGTTTCGCCATAGACCGCTAATCCCCGTTCCAGCGCGGCGTGATCCTCGATCAGTGGCGCGAGCGCGTTCGCGAGACGGACAAGATTCCATTGCGCGATTTGCGCCTGGTTACCGAAGCAATAACGCCGCCCCTGGGCGTCCGTGGTGTTGGGTGTCCATTGAAAATCGAAACCTTCCAGCCAGCCGTAAGGGCCATAGTCGATCGTCAATCCCAGGATCGACATATTGTCGGTATTCATCACGCCGTGGACAAAGCCTACGCGCATCCAGTGGGCAACCAGCAACCCGGTCCGTCGACAGATCTCCTCGAACCAGTGGGCATAAATCGAGGGTGCAGAAATGGTCGAAGATATGGAATGTGTCGAAGAGAGTGGTATCGGCAGTTCAGGGAAATGCTCGCGGATCACGTAATCAGCCAGGCGTTTGAGTACATCGGGCTCATCCTGCGCGGCAAGTATTTCGAAGCTGCCGAAGCGTATGAACGAGGGCGCGACGCGGCAGACGATGGCACCCATTTCAGGCTGCGGATTGCCGTCATAGAACATGTCGCGGACCACCGGTTCACCCGTTGCGACCAGGCTCAATGCGCGCGTCGTCGGCACACCGAGATAATGCATGGCTTCGCTGCACAGGAACTCGCGAACTGATGAACGGAGCACCGCGCGGCCATCCGCGGTTCGCGAATAGGGCGTTTTGCCCGCACCCTTGAGCTGCAGCTCAAACCGCCTGCCGTCAGGGCGGAGTATCTCGCCCAGGGTGATGGCGCGGCCGTCACCCAGCTGCCCTGCCCAATGGCCGAACTGGTGACCGCCGTAACGTGCCGCGTACGGTTGCATGCCGGGAAGAATACGATTGCCGCCAAGTACGTCTGCCGCAAGGCCCACATGCGAACCGGGCGGCGAAATGCCGAGCATTTCCCCCACGGGTTCGGCCCAGGCAAGCAACCGTGGCGCGCGCACAGGGGTCGGCGCGACTTGGGTATAGCTTGCCCCGCGCACCGCACGCGGCACATTAGTTGTCACCGGGTCGCCAGGCAGACAGCGCACAAAGCTGTTGTCGAATTTCACATCGCACAAATCCGCGAGATCGGTGCGTTCGATGGCTATGGCGCTAAGCTTGAGATTTTGTTGGGTCATATATTCCTCAGCATGGAATAGAGGTTCCTTGACACGTGTTCATAGTAGACTTAAATTCATTTATAGACATGAGCAAGGAGAGAAAGATGCCGAAACTGACGGACTACGTCAAAATGGCAGCGGATGAGTATGTGCGAGACGCAGGAAGCACCGAACTCGATGCGCACTGGATTGCGGAATTCTTTCAGGACTGCGGTGTGCAGGACGCTTATCCCCGGCAGGACCTGGTCGTTTTTGCGGAACTGGTGCAAAAAGAATTAACAAAAGAAGACGAACGAGCGGCCAAAAAAGCAGATTTCCAACTGGACAAAATGATTCGCGGGGTAAGCCCTCCACGTAAGCCATAGATGAGCGTCCATCATGACGGACGCTTCTCGCCCCGTCGAGTATCGGAATGCAGCCAGTACATCGCCGCCTCCGTCCGGATACGACTCAAATCCTCATCTGGAAATGGGCGAGTGAGTCAGTGCGTCAGGAAAGCATAGCGAACTGCCTGACCGGCAACTTTAATGGGACAAGATAGCAAAGACTTGCTACGGTGGTGGAGGCGGCGGGGGATTACCAGGCGGCGGCGGGGGCGGCATCGCGGTATTCGATAAAGGTTGAGATGGCATCCCAGCGGGTTGATACTGATACTGCGAGTTATCCATGACTTGGCCTGATACCGGTACACGGTTACCCTTGCTGTACATGCATTGAATATAACCCGCATCATACCGTTGCTGACCGATAGTTCCTGAATCCCGCGCGGTACTCGTACCCATCAATCCTCCCAACAAGAGGCCGCTGCCAGCCCCAATAGCAGCACCGGTTCCTCCACCGAAAGCCGCACCTGTTGCGGCGCCGATACCTGTCCCTATGGCAGCAGTGCCCAAACCACTGAGTATCGACGCGCGATTCGGCGTCTCTCCCCCAACTCGTGCACTGGCGTACTGTTTGCAGTAAGCATCGTCTTCACGAAACTGATCGAAGGTTTTGCCCGACCCGGGCAACGCCATTACGCTAGGCCCGCTGGGAATGCTTGCGCACGAGATCAGTGATGAGGAGACAAAAAATACTATTATCAACGTAACCGATCGATGGATTCTTGGCATGGTTGCTTTTTTTGAACTCAATTCTGGTCAGCCGGTTGTGGCGCCACCTGAAGCCATCCTTCAGGGCATTTTTTTACGTAAGGATAATACCCTTCCGGATTTCTGCAATAGTGCCAGTAATTAGCTTGCGGCGGTGGCGGAGCCTGCACGGCCTGGGGTTGTTGTTGCTGAATATAAACCTGCGGTGCCGCCGGCATAGCCATTACCGGCGGATATCCGTACCCATAGGGTGATCCAAAACCATAGCCACCGTAGCCACCATAGCCATAGCCTCTATAACCATAGCCCCCATAATAACCCAAACCATAACCCAAACCCAAACCCAATCCTAATCCACCGAGGCCATAGCCATAGCCTGGATAGAAACCCCTATAGTAGCCGCCATAATAGCCGCCATGATGCCCGCCATAATAATGCCCGCCGCCTCCATAGCCCCCGCCGTGGCCCCCTCCTCCATGGCCTCCTCTCGCCCATACTGAATCGACCGAAATCGGCCCAGATATAAAGAGAATGAGGCAAATCAATTTAATTTTCACGTAAGCTCCCAATTCCGTATCAGCAAGCCATATTTCGCCAAAACCCGGCTGGCAATGCATAAGGTGTCGTGTTAATCATAGATGTAAATGAGCTGTCAACGTAATTAATCTTTTGCTCAAGCTCTCCATATGCTGTTTACTTCCGCGGGTTATTGTCCATATAACATTAGAACGTTAAATACTCCCTACGTTCATCTTGATCCGACAAATCTGAGATGAGGCAGCATCTTTTGTTCTGCCTTGAATGGGCGTACGCTATCCTTGTGGATTGCACCTTCCGAATGGGGCTAAAATCGGGAATTGTCGATGAAGGAAACGTCGCAGGACAAGTATAACTCCTCACATAATTTATTGATTTCCAAGTCAGAGCTACTTTACCGATTCCCGAGAAACCCACATTGCCAAAGGAACGCTCATGACCCTGTCTTCACTATTTACCGAATATATCGCTATCCGCAACCGGACACTGGAATTGGTCGAGCCACTGCTGGGCGAGGACTGTTGCGTACAATCGATGCCAGAGACCAGTCCGGTGAAGTGGCACCTGGGTCATGTTGCCTGGTTCTTTGAAACGTTTGTGCTCCAGCACTATGAAAAGCCGTTCAAACCGTTCCATGATACGTTTCGCACAATGTTCAGTTCTTATAATGCCTCCGGGCAGCCCCACCCCGATCCCAAGCGCGGATTGTTCACGCGGCCTTCGTTGCTGGTAACGCGGGATTATTGCCGAAATGTCAATGAACGGATGGGCCGGCTTTTGAGAGAGTCCGCCGAAGATGAAATGCTGCGCATGCTGGCCGTCCTTGGCATGCACCATGAGCAGCAGCACCAGGAGCTCATACTTGCCGATATCAAGCACCTTCTATCGCAAAGCCCGCTGAATCCATGCTATCAGTCGCCGCAGGCACTACAGTCGCCATCGCAACCGGTAGCACCTCCTCCGCTCAAATGGCATCATTTCGATGGAGGTCTCGTGGAGATCGGCTACCAGGGCGAGGGATTCAGTTATGACAATGAATCACCGCGGCATAAGCAATATTTACAGCCCTATCAATTGGGATCGCGGTTGATCACCAATGGGGAATATCTTCAGTTCATGGAGGCTGGCGGATATGACAATCCCGCGGTATGGCTCGTGGAAGGATGGGATTGGATGAAGACTAACGAACGTGGTCATCCACTCTACTGGCGCCGGCATGACGACGGTTGGGACGAATTCACGCTCAGCGGGCCGCTACCGCTGGATCTGAGTTTGCCTGTCATCCACATCTCACTTTACGAGGCGGACGCCTTCGCACGATGGTGCGATGCGCGGCTACCTACCGAAGCTGAGTGGGAGAATGCGGCTTCGCGACAGGAAATAGAGGGGTGTTTTGCCGATAACAACCGTTTTCATCCTTGCTCGGCTGGTACCATTGCTAATACGGCTGATAGCGCAGAGCTTGCCCAGCTTTATGGCGATGCGTGGGAGTGGACGCAGTCGAGCTATTCGCCCTACCCCGGTTACAACCCGGCAAAAGCAAATGCCAAAGAACCCATGTCGTGCATATGGAATGAGGCAGTAGGAGAATACAACAGCAGATCGATGGTGAACCATTATGTGCTGCGTGGAGGCTCCTGCGCAATTCCGAAGGAACGAATCCGTGCAAGCTTCCGCAACTTCTTTCCGGCAAGCACATGCTGGCAGTTTTCGGGCATTCGCCTCGCGCGCGATATCAACTGATAGACCGACTGGAGAAGTTGACGAATAGGAACGAATAAAATGGAACGAATAAACGGGCTGGTGAAGAGTATGGCCATAAGTGCCGTCTGTATCGGGCTGGCGGCAAGCTGCTCGACTACCCAAAAAACAACCCAGTCGCCAAGAACCGCTATCGAACAACTCCTTATCAGTGAAGCAGTACTGCGGAGCCTGCCTGCCGAATCTCAAGGTATGCTTTCTATTCCTTCGGGCGCGGGTGTGATATTGAACACGGTTGGAATAAGCCCGGACCAGGCTCTTCTCCAGCAAATACTGGTGGGATGGTTGGGAAAACAGGGATTTTCTGTTCAGAAAGACGAGAAGAACGCCACATACAGGATTAATGTAATCGTTAATGCGATGGGCACGGAATTCGGTAACGATTTTTTTGGTATGCCACCTTCTTCCAGTCAGTTTATTCCGATTTCCCTGCCGGAATTGGCTATTTACAAAGCACAATCTCAGACCGGATATGTAAAGTTCTATCTGGATATCTTCAAGTTGCCGTCAGAGCAATTTGTCCAGACAACGCCCGTGTTCCTTGCCGAGACCTATTACAACAATTATACGTTGCTGTTT
>CAJDTP010000006.1_pt1 | contig 13711 bp, 15 predicted proteins | sample 7389851 | NCBI WGS metagenome assembly CAJDTP01 (sample SAMEA7055648, study PRJEB34461) | soil metagenome | biome: terrestrial ecosystem; feature: Peninsula; material: soil | place: Antarctica | collected 2016 | reverse complement strand
TCCAACTCTTGGGCAATCATTTTACGTCTCCTCCATCACGCACCTTAGCGGATGTTGATGCTGCCTCGCAAATGCGACCACCTGCTCAACCTTGGTGGTAGCTACATCGTTGGGATAAACTCCACATATTCCCGCTCCATCCATATGTACTTTGAGCATGATTTGGGTTGCCTGTTCTCGACTCTTCGAAAAAAAAGTCTGCAATACGGCCACCACGAAATCCATAGGCGTGAAATCATCATTCAGCAAAATCACCTTGAACATCGGCGGTGGTTTGAGTTTACTCTTTTTAGCCTCCAGTACAACATCTCCATGATTCCCTGCTTTCATGTCTACAGTCTCGCTATTCATCAGTTAGAGCGAAATGGGCAAGTCTCTGCCTCTTGATATAATATTTGACGATTACACTGAAATATTCAAGTACCTTCAGAAAATTATTCTGTTGCACTTCTATAAAATAAGTGTGCTCTTGGCGTTTGGCTTCAAGTTCTCTGCAGTACCGGTTACAGCCGTTTTGCGGTCTTGAAACTCAAACAGTGTTCGGGTTTCCGGCCCGGTTTTTTATATAGGAAGCAAAAATGGCAACTGGTACAGTAAAATGGTTCAACGACTCAAAAGGTTTCGGTTTCATTACACCGGATGATGGTAGCGAAGATCTATTCGCTCACTTCTCCGCTATTAATATGTCCGGATTCAAAACTCTTAAAGAAGGTCAAAAAGTAAGTTTTGAGGTTACTCAAGGTCCGAAGGGCAAGCAAGCGTCAAATATTCAATCTGCTTAACGCTTGACGATTCCATGCTGACGTGGTTAACCGCGATCATGCTGTAATCCAATACAAAATGTAATCCAATACAAAATTATATAAAGCCCCTTGCCGGAAATCGCCAAGGGGCTTTTTTAATCATGAGCTATGCCGGCATGTGCTCAATCAGCGCCTGTCCGAACCCCGAACACGAAACCTTCCGCGCATGGGTCATCTGACGCGCAAAGTCATAAGTCACAATTTTATCCTGGATCGTTTTCTCGATCGCCTCGATAATCAGGTCCGCAGCCTCGATCCAGCCCATATGCCTCAGCATCATCTCCGCGGATAGTATGATCGACCCCGGATTAACCTGATCCTTGCCTGCATATTTTGGCGCGGTGCCATGCGTTGCCTCGAAAATTGCAATCGAGTCGCTGAGGTTTGCTCCGGGGGCTATGCCGATGCCACCCACTTGCGCCGCCAACGCGTCGGAAATATAGTCGCCGTTCAGGTTCAGCGTGGCGATGACATCGTATTCCTCGGGACGCAGCAAGATCTGTTGCAAAAAAGCATCCGCGATCACGTCCTTGATTATGACGCCTCCTTTATCCTCGGGCAGCTTCATCCACGGGCCGCCATCGAGCAGGCTGGCCTTGAATTCTCTTGCAGCCAGTTCATAGCCCCAGTTTTTGAAAGCGCCCTCGGTATATTTCATTATATTACCCTTGTGCACAAGGGTTACGGAGGGCCGCTTATTATCGATTGCGTACTGGATTGCCTTGCGTACCAGTCGCTCGGTGCCCTCTTTGGAGACGGGCTTGATACCGATTCCAGATGTTTGCGGGAAGCGGATTTTGGTTACACCCATTTCCGCCGTTAAAAAATTAATTATCTTTTTCGCATTTTCTGACTCGGCTTCCCATTCAATACCGGCATAAATATCTTCCGAATTTTCACGGAAAATTATCATATCGGTTTTTTCAGGATTTTTTAACGGACTGGGTACACCCTGAAAATAGCGTACAGGACGCAGGCATAGATATAAATCAAGTTCCTGCCGCAAAGCAACGTTAATCGAGCGAATACCACCGCCTACCGGGGTGGTCAGCGGCCCCTTGATGGAAACCGCATATTCCGCCGCGGCTTGCAGTGTTTCATCTGGTAGCCAGACATTTTCACCATAAATACGAGTGGCTTTTTCTCCAGCATAAATCTCCATCCACGTAATTTTGCGCTTGCCGCCATAAGCGCGACTCACCGCGGCATCCACCACATCCTTCATTACCGGCGTAATATCCACGCCGATACCATCGCCTTCTATATAGGGAATAACGGGGTTATCCGGCACACTCAGGGAAAAATCAGCGTTTACGCGGATTTTCTTGCCTTCGGCTGGCGTCTTGATGTGCTGGTACATGGTTTCTCCAATATGAATGTTTTGGTGGTGGTAGAGGTTGGCGGTGGAGTTTGTCATAGACAGTAAACGAGTAAACGGAAATCCGGTTAGTCAAACCCCTACATTTTACCCGGGTTTGGAAGAGAAGCGCTAACATGCTTTTATTTCGCCTGGAACCGGGAATCAACGTTACCAGGTGAATGTGACAAAGCGTAAGGATTACAGCGCCGGGTTACCTGCATTACCTCAGCCGGATATATGCCGGTAGCATCGATATCGGTTCGATTTCACAGAAAACGATTTCTCGGAAAATCGTTAACAGCGATATTTCCGAACCTATGTAAAAATAGTCAGGCTCGTCAGAGAGCAGTGCTATCCCGCTTGCTGTTTCTTTCCCCTGATCAGGGCGCTAGAATGCCGGCTGCGATATACCCTTGCATTCGATTTTTCCAATAAAAGAAGTTTAAAGATTATGATCTGGAAACCCAACGTCACCGTTGCAGCAGTCATCGAAAGAGACGGAAAGTACCTGCTTGTCGAGGAACAAACGGGTAGCGGTTTACTGTTCAACCAACCGGCGGGCCATCTGGAGCCGGGTGAATCGATCATTCAAGGCGCAATTCGGGAAACCCTGGAGGAAACGGGCTACACATTTGTCCCACAATCTGTTCTGGGTATCTATCACTGGCACTCCGAGACGGACAACATTACATTCATTCGTTTTGCTTTTAACGGTTCCGTCGTCGATTTTGATCCGGATCGGGCATTAGACACGGGTATAGTGCGCGCGGGGTGGTTCGGCATCAAGGAAATCCGCGAGACGACCTATTGCCATCGCAGTCCGTTAGTAATGAAATGCATCGAAGACCACGTGGCGGGAAAGCATTATCCACTGGAAATCCTTTCACACGCGTACCCGTCCGACTGCCGGGTTTAGGTTTAAACCATGAGCAAAACGCGCGTAGTCGTTGGCATGTCTGGCGGGGTTGATTCATCTGTCGCCGCTTTGTTGTTGAAGCAACAGGGTTACGACGTAGTCGGCCTCTTCATGAAGAATTGGGAAGATGACGACACCGATCAATACTGCTCGTCCCGCCAGGATTTGATCGACGCCGCGTCGGTTGCGGATATCATCGGGATCCCGCTGGAAGCGGTAAATTTTTCGGCCGAGTACAAGGAGCGTGTATTCAGCCATTTCCTGGCGGAATACCAGGCCGGGAGAACGCCCAACCCGGATGTGTTATGTAATGCCGAGATCAAGTTCAAGGCGTTTCTTGAACATGCTGCCGGGCTCGGTGCCGACTTTATCGCCACCGGTCATTATGCGCAGGTGCAAAAGAAAAGCGGAATGTTCCAGTTGTTGAAAGGTGAAGACGGAACCAAGGACCAAAGCTATTTTCTCTATCGTTTGAATCAGGCACAGTTATCCCGGACCCTATTTCCGATCGGCCATCTTTACAAGCGCGACGTACGCAAGATCGCCAGAGATTACAAACTACCCAATTTTTCAAAGAAAGACAGCACCGGGATTTGTTTTATCGGTGAACGGCCTTTCAGAGAATTTCTCCATCGCTACTTGCCGCATGAACCGGGCGAGATAAAAACCCCGGCTGGCAACGTCGTGGGCGCACACACCGGCTTAATGTACTACACCATCGGTCAGCGGCAGGGATTGGGCATTGGCGGAACCAGAGAGGGGGGTGGCGAACCCTGGTTTGTTTCGAACAAGGATATAGCGCGAAATGTCCTGATCGTGGTGCAGGGGCACGATCATCCTGATTTATTCAAGCCCTCGCTTACCGCGGCCGAACTGACATGGATAAGCGGCCGTGCGCCCCATTGCAACTGGGTTTATGCGGCCAAGACCCGTTATCGTCAGGCTGATGCGCCCTGTGCAATCGCGCATGTCGATCACAGCAAATGCGAAATCGAATTTGCTCAGCCGCAATGGGCTGTGACACCGGGACAATCCGTGGTGGTTTATGAGAGCAAAGTATGTCTTGGGGGAGGGATAATTACAGACGAACAAGCGAGGGAATGCAAATAAGGTCATTTATCAGGCTACCGGGGCTGTCTCCATGAAGGCGGCGCGCTTTTCCAGCCTGTCGGAAAGATCGGCAAGATTGGGAAAGGTGTCGCGCCAGTCGATTTGAGGAAATCGAAAAGCCAGGTAACCCAAGGCGCATCCTAATGCAATATCGCCCAACGTATAGACGTTACCGTCACACCATTTTTTATCGCTCAGTTCGTAGGCAGCCGTTTCCAGGCCCCGCATAACTTTTTTCTGCTGGCGGGAAATCCACTCCTCGCTTTGTCTCGCGTCATTCCGTTTACGTTCGAGGAACATGGCGGCGGCAGCGTCGCAAATACCATCCGCTAACGCCTCCCAGCGCTTTACCATGATTCTGCGTCGGTTGGATTCAGGAAGTAGACGAGATACCGGATTGACACTATCGAGATACTCGACAATCACGCGCGAGTCGAACAGACTGGTGCCGTCGTCCATAATCAGCACCGGCACCTTTCCAAGCGGGTTGTGATCCGATACGTGGCTATCGGCGTTCCAGGGTGCTTCCAGCTCAAAAGTATAACCAATATGTTTTTCAGCCAGAACGATGCGCGCCTTGCGAACGTAAGGACTCGTGAGCGATCCGATAAGCTTCATGATCAGCCTTGAGAAGAATTATCAAAAGGCATTATATCGGCTTTCCGCAGCGCGGTGCATAGTCTGGCGGAGTGCCTATGCTGGCAGCCTGTCCGGCTTGAAGATTCGCAGCGAAAAAGTGACGGGGTGAAGGGCGGATTTTGAGGATTTTGAGGGCCAATATGGAGCGGCTAGCCGATTTTGCAGCCGATTTCCTTTAAATCCGGCAGGCTGCTAGAATGCCCTACCGGTGACAATAACCCGGAATCAGAACATGAATTCATCTTTTCTCACCGCACTCTCTCCCCTGGATGGGCGTTATAGCGCAAAGGTCGCAGACCTGAGGCCGTACTTCAGCGAGTTTGCGCTGATCCGGTACCGTGTCCGATTGGAAATAGAATGGCTCAAGGCTTTGAGCAACGCACCAGGCATCGCCGAGGCTCCGCCATTTTCTTCCGCCACCATTGCACAGCTTGATGCTCTCGCGACGAATTTTTCCGAGGCCGACGCGGACGCAGTCAAATTCATCGAGGCGAGAACCAACCACGACGTCAAGGCGGTCGAGTACTGGCTCAGAGAGCATCTGATCAAGAATGCCGAGGCCGCGCGTATCGCGCAATTCATCCATTTTGCTTGTACGTCGGAAGACATCAATAATCTCTCTCACGGATTGATGCTTATGCACAGCCGCGACAGGGTGATGCTGCCGGCATTGGAAAGAATAATCAGCAGGCTCATACAGATGGCGCATGTAATGGCTGATACGCCCATGCTTGCCCGCACGCATGGTCAACCCGCCACCCCCACTACAGTTGGCAAGGAACTTGCCAACTTCGCATATCGCCTGCTGCGGGCGCGTGAACGGCTAGCGGGCGTGGCCATACTGGGGAAAATCAATGGCGCGGTAGGCAATTTCAACGCCCATCTCGCTTCATACCCCGCTTTCGGCTGGGAAAAATTCGCGCAGAAGTTCGTGGAAAAATTGGGCCTGAAATTCAACCCCTACACTACGCAGATCGAACCGCACGACGCAATGGCGGAGTTGTTTGACGCCTATGCGCGTGTCAACACGGTACTGCTGGATTTTAATCGTGACATGTGGGGGTATATCTCTCTTGCCTACTTCAAGCAAAAAACCAGAGAAGGTGAAATTGGCTCCTCAACGATGCCGCACAAGGTCAATCCGATAGATTTCGAGAACTCCGAAGGCAATTTGGGTATCGCCAATGCCTTGTTGCGCCATTTGAGCGAGAAGCTTCCGATATCCCGCTGGCAGCGTGATCTGACGGACTCCACTGTGCTTCGCAACATGGGGGTGGCGTTGGGGCACACATTGCTGGCATATGGCTCCTGCAGTAACGGATTGAGCAAGCTGGAAGTCAATCCGGAACGTTTGATGGAAGATCTGGAAAATGCCTGGGAAGTCTTGGCCGAGCCGATCCAGACAGTAATGCGCCGCCATGGCATACCGGATTCGTATGAGCAGTTGAAAGAGTTGACTCGCGGCAAAGAGGGTATCAATAAAGAGACATTGCATAAATTTATCGACGGCCTCACCTTGCCGGAAAGCGAAAAAATACGGTTATGCAAAATGATGCCGCGGAATTATATTGGCGATGCCGCTACGCTGGCCCGAAAAATCGGCATTGAAGACAATTGATTCCTAGTCACCTATTTTTTTCGGATCTTCGGTTCGACGCATGGGCACAAGGCACAGGCACAAGGCGGCCGCGACGCCCGTGATGCTATTCCTGTTTTTCGGTAACATGCCCAACCGAGGTCTTGCTCAGCCCGCTAGCAGCCTTTCGGACTCGAAGAATCGCAGCGAAAAAGTGACTGGGTGAGGGCAGATTTTGAGGATTTTGAAGGCCAATAGTTATTCTATTGGTCGAAAAAGCAGCGAAATATGGACTGGCCAGGCGCTTTTGCAGCCGATTTCCTTTAAGTCCGACAGGCTGCTAGAGCTTGAAATTGAAAAAACTATCCCGATATAGTGATGAACGAAATTAGGAGAAGCGCCATGACGGAGTTAAATCGACCCCAATCAGACCCGACGGAACTGACTGCAGCGACGAATGAAACAATTGCGTCCGGAGCCAAAGTCAACGAAGACAAGACACCGGAACCGGCGACGGAATCAATGCCGAGCCTGGAACAGTTACTAAAAAAAGCCGAGCTCGATGCGGAGGAGCATCACGATGCATGGCTGCGTGCCAAGGCAGATGCAGAGAACATAAGAAAGCGTGCACAAATAGACATTGCCAGCGCGCATAAATATGCAGTAGAGAACTTTTCCACTGAACTGCTTGCGGTAATGGACAGCCTGGAAGCCGCGTTGGCGGTAGAAAACGCGACGGTCGAGAATTTCAAAAGCGGGATGGAATTGACGCTCAAGCAACTGACTGCCGCTTTCGAAAAATTCAATATCAAGGTGATCAATCCGGAAGGTGCAAAATTTGATCCGCATCTGCATCAGGCTATGTGTACGGTAAATTCCGACCTTGCTCCCAATACGGTAGTACAGGTGATGCAGAAAGGTTACGTTTTGAACGACCGGGTGATTCGACCGGCATTAGTGTCTGTTTCCAAGGCCGTAGAGACTTGAAATTACACTCTTGATCCCCATTTTCTGCACAGGCGAATATATCGCATAGTCGAATATTCGATACCAACTACTAACAAGGATCCAAATCATGGCAAAAATTATTGGCATTGACCTCGGCACCACCAACTCATGTGTGGCTGTCATCGAAAACGGCAAGCCCAAGGTGATAGAAAATTCAGAGGGGGCGCGTACAACGCCGTCCATTGTCGCCTATACGGAAGATGGCGAAATTCTGGTGGGTGCTTCAGCCAAACGTCAGGCGGTCACTAATCCCAAGAACACGTTGTTCGCGGTGAAACGTCTAATTGGACGTCGGTTCAATGAGGAGATGGTGCAAAAGGATATCAAAATGGTGCCTTACAGCATTGTCAAGGCCGACAATAATGACGCCTGGATAGAGGTGCGCGGCAAGAAGATTGCCCCGCCGGAAATATCGGCGCAGGTATTGATAAAAATGAAAAAGACCGCGGAGGATTATCTGGGCGAACCAGTTACCGAAGCCGTTATTACCGTTCCTGCCTATTTTAACGATTCTCAGCGCCAAGCGACAAAAGACGCGGGACGAATCGCTGGCTTGGAAGTCAAGCGCATCATCAATGAGCCGACTGCGGCAGCCTTGGCTTTCGGAATGGATAAAAAAGAAGGTGACCGCAAGATCGCCGTGTACGATCTGGGCGGTGGCACTTTCGATATTTCCATTATTGAAATTGCGGAAGTGGAGGGCGAGCACCAGTTTGAAGTGTTGGCCACGAATGGAGATACCTTCCTGGGCGGTGAGGACTTCGACTCACGCATCATCGAATACCTGGTGGATGAGTTCAGAAAAGAAACTGGCATAGATCTGAAAAAAGACATGCTCGCCCTGCAACGTCTAAAGGATTCGGCGGAAAAAGCTAAAATTGAACTTTCATCCAGTCAGCAGACCGAGGTCAACCTACCCTACATCACGGCGGATGCTTCGGGACCGAAACATCTGGCGGTGAGAATTACCCGGGCAAAGCTGGAAAGCCTGGTGGAAGAGCTGATCGACCGAACCATGGAACCTTGCCGGATCGCTATCAAGGACGCTGGAGTAAAGACTTCCGATATCGATGACGTTATTCTGGTGGGCGGGCAGAGCCGTATGCCCAAGGTTCAGGACAAGGTCAGGGAAATCTTCGGCAAGGAACCGCGCAAGGATGTCAATCCGGACGAAGCGGTTGCGGTCGGTGCGGCGATTCAAGGCGGTGTGTTGCAGGGTTCGGTCAAAGACGTGCTGCTGCTGGATGTTACCCCGTTATCGTTGGGTATCGAAACGCTGGGGGGTGTGATGACCAAGTTAATTCAGAAAAACACCACCATTCCGACCAAGGCGCAACAGGTGTTTTCGACGGCCGAGGAAAATCAGACTGCCGTGACCATTCATGTACTGCAAGGTGAGCGCGAGATGGCGTCCGGCAACAAGAGCCTCGGTCAATTCAATCTGAGCGATATTCCGCCGTCACCGCGTGGCATGCCGCAAATCGAGGTGGCATTCGATATCGATTCAAACGGCATACTGCACGTTTCCGCCAAGGATAAGGCGACGGGGAAGGAAAATAAGATCAAGATTCAGGCAAGCTCCGGTCTCTCGGATGAGGAAGTACAGCGCATGGTCAAAGACGCGGAGGCGCATGCCGAAGAGGATCATAAAACGCTGGAACTGGTCACCGTCCGCAACCAGTGTGACGCCATGATCCATTCGGTGAGAAAAACATTGAAAGAGCATGGCGAAAAACTGGATGCCGATGAAAAATCCAAAATAGAAGGTGCGCTGAAGGATGCGGAGGATGCGCTGAAATCGGATAGCAAGGATGTTATTGAGGCCAAGACTCAGGCGTTGGCCGAGATTTCGCATAAACTGGCGGAGAAGATGTATTCGCAGGAACAGGGCCAGCAGGCTCAGCCGGGTGCGGAGCACGCTTCACATGGCGGGGGCGAAAAACCTGTTGAAGGCGAGGTAGTGGATGCTGAGTTTGAAGAAGTCAAGAACAAGAAATAAGTAAGCACCAGAACGTCAAAGCGCAGAGATGCGGAGAGCCATTCTTCTGCATTCTGCGTTTTGCCTTTTACCGGAGTAGGCAGAGCGGTATCAGCTATCTTCTCCGCACTTCCGATTTTCCAAGAAAACTGACATGAACAAGCGCGATTACTATGAAGTTCTGGGCGTTAACCGCGACAGTAGCGAAGAGGATATAAAAAAAGCCTATCGCAAACTGGCGATGAAACATCATCCAGACCGCAATCCGGATAATCCCAAATCGGAAGAGCATTTCAAGGAGGCCAAAGAAGCCTACGAAATACTGGCGGATTCGAAGAAGCGCGCGGCATATGACCAGCATGGCCATGCCGGCGTTGATCCCAATATGGCGGGAGCGGGTGCCCAGGGATTCTCTGACGCATTTGGCGATATATTCGGCGACCTCTTCGGGGGGCGCGGAGGACAGGCCAACGTCTATCGCGGTGCGGATTTGCGCTATAACCTGGAAATTTCGCTGGAACAGGCGGCGCGTGGAACCGAAACCAAAATCCGCATCCCGACGATGGATGCGTGCGGGACCTGTCATGGGAATGGCGCCAAGCCCGGCACTTCACCCGTTACATGCCCTACCTGCAATGGCCACGGCCAAGTCAGGATGCAGCAAGGGTTTTTCTCGATTCAGCAAACCTGCCCCAAATGCCATGGAAGCGGGAAATTTATCTCGAGCCCATGCGTTACGTGCGGCGGTTCGGGACGCGTCAAGCACCATAAGACCCTATCGGTAAAGATTCCTGCCGGAGTGGATGAAGGCGACCGTATCCGTTTATCCGGGGAGGGTGAAGCTGGGGTCAACAATGGCCCTCCGGGGGATTTGTATGTCGTTATCCATCTCTCTCCTCATTCTGTCTTTCAGCGCGACCACAACGATCTGCACTGCGAAATGCCCATAAGCTTTACCACTGCCGCGCTCGGGGGGGAAATCGAAATTCCTACGCTCGATGGCCACGCCAAAATCAGGATTCCCGCTGAAACTCAGAGTGGGAAAATATTCCGATTACGCGGCAAGGGCATCAAAGGTGTGCGCAGCAATAACCAGGGCGATCTATTGTGTCATGTGGTGGTGGAGACCCCGGTCAAGCTCACTGCGCGTCAGAGGGAGTTGTTGCAGGAACTGGAAGTTATCAATCAGGAAGATGGCCCTCGCCACAGTCCCCGTGCCAAATCATGGATGGACAAGGTGCGGGAGTTCTTTGCGGAGTAAATCCGCCAGCCGATACGAACAGTCTGGGCACGGGCAAAGGCTATCGCTGTACTGATCCGATCACAGACGGCGCGCCGTGCCTTGGTTTCCATCCACTTTCACCTGGTCGCCGTCATGAGTCGATCGAGAATGCCTGGCAGATTCACCACTGTCGGGATGTCAAATTCCCACGCCACGATGGCGCCATGGGAAAGGTAGCCGCCCGTCTCCATGATCAGCGCGCTCGCCTTGAGGAATAGGGGGTGTCCAGGCCGGGTCTGTGGAAGGGGCCACCAGCACGTCACCCGCCGCGATGGTCAGCCCCTCGGCGGGACTACGGACGATGATACGTTGCCTCGGGCGCAGCCGCTTCCAACTGCCGTACCGCGCCACATTATCGACGATTCCCCCTCTCTGACGCATTTGGGAAGCCAGTTCCCGTGCGTAAGTCTGAATCGGGGCTTGCTGCTCATACGGCCAGCACTCGGCGCTTAATCCGGTTGAACCTGCTCGTCCTGTTGCCGCAGCTCCAATAGCGGTTGCTGAAATCATCTCTTTAGGCTTGTAGCCATTCGGGAACGTAACAGAAAATTCACAAAATGATGGACTAAAAACCTTTTCGCCTGCGTTTGCTTCTGCCATGAATACGCCGATGGCAATAGTCACCATACTTACCAAGTTCTTGTATCTCATGTCTTTGGGTTGGTTATGAGAAAAGTTTTAGCGAAACAATGCTTCACCAGTTCCGGCTCGGAAATATCCTGATCCTAAGCATGGCTTGAAAGACGGCGACGTTTACCTGGGCATCCCCAAATGGACCAAGATTGCGTCCTCCACCGCCAGCATATCGGTTTTTGACAAGGCACCTAGCTGCTTTTTCAGACGTATCTTATCCGATGCCATAATCTGATCGGCCATCACCTTGCCCGGTTTTTCGTTAATCGTCACCAACGCCTCACCTGGATATTGGCGTTCTGTGTTACTGGTCAGAGGCACCACGACAACCCGCGCCAGATTCCGGTTGGCGGAGTCATTGCTGATAATGACGGCGGGACGTGTCTTATGAATCTCGCTCCCTACTGCCGGATCAAATTCAACCCACCACACTTCACCGCGCTTCATCGGCCATGTCTCTAGCAAGGGCGTTGCTCCAATCCCTTGCTTCAGTCTCACGTTCCTTGTCGGCAGCCATTGCGCGGTACCCATCATCCAGTGAGGTATCCATGACATGTGGTCTTACCAAGTCCTCAATAAACTGACTCATACGGCGTTTGCCAACTGTTCGGTAAAGTCCTTCGTACACCGCTTCATCAAGGGTAATGGTCATCCGTTTATGCATATCGAGTCTCCTAAACACGTTACACGTGTAACGTATCTTAACATAGCGTAAGCTAATACACTCACTCTAACTAAGTATGTGTCAACGCAAAGTAGAAATGTCCCCTTTGCTGCAAGGTAGAAATGTCCCTTCGGTGTTGCGATTGTAGGCAGTTAAAAAAGAAAAGCGGAAACGTAGACTTATCCACGGCGGCGGGCGTGGTCGCTAACCAGACCATGAACGCTCGCCGCCGTGGGTAAGCCGGTCAAGGGGAAGGTAAGCCTGATGTGTTTGACTTTTGGGGTTTTACCCATTGCTGTGGCAAGTCGAAAAGAGGGTGGTTTGAAGTCGTCAGGCTGACCAGCAAAGCGCGCATGCGCAAGACGCTGGTGGCGATCAAAGAAGCATTGAAACGACGGTGCCACGAGCCAACGCAAGAAACCGGGCAATGGCTTGAGCGCGTCGTACGCGGCTACTTCAATTACTTTGCAGTACCGGGCAATTTGAAACGATTGGATGGATTTCGCAAAGCAGTGTGCAAGTTGTGGCGTGGTGCTTTAATGCGTCGCAGCCAGAAACACCGCCTCCAATGGTCAAAGTTCGGTAGGCTGGTCGACTTCTTTATCCCGTGCTGTCGTTTAGTTCATCCGTACCCGAAGCAACGCTTTCGTGTCACGACCTGAGACAAGAGCCGTATGCGGCAATTCTGCATGTACGGATCTGTGCGGGGGGCAGGGAGTAACCCTTGTCCCTACCGCGACCGTCAACTTGAGACATCACTTGGGTAATGGTTGGTAATGTCTTGGAAAACGCAATTTTGATCAACCGCGCCGGATTGAAACGTCAGCATTTTTGGGCGGGAGTTCGATGACGCAATGAAATTAGACGCGACTCTATAATAGTAATGCATGGCAATAGTTCGAGAAGATTCTCATACGGCGCAATGCGCTTCACTTATTGCGCCCTACGTCTTACGCGCGTTGACATTTATAACGCTTAAAAAGGACTGATTGCTCCGCTTCAGAATCTCAGACGCTTTCGCCATCAACATAGAACCACTGCCCGGCCTCACGCACAAAACGGCTGATTTCATGCAAACGATGCGCCCGACCGTCCACCTTATAGCGCGCCACAAATTCTACCATCGTCTTATCCGGCTCTAGCTGTGCATGACGCCTCAAGTCCAGCCCCAGCCATTTGCAAAGCGCGCTGTGCGGTTTGTTTGCAAGTTCAAGTGAAGCGGGACGTGTACTGTGATGCCACGTCCTCAGCAGATAATCTTCACGACCGAGGGTATAGGCGGTGTAGCGTGAGCGCATCAATGCTTCTGCAGTGGGAGCCGCTTCGCCATCATCCAGATAACGGCCGCAGCAGCCGACGTATGTTTTGTTGCGGTCCGATAAAGGGGAGCGCCGCCGGGTTCCCCTCGGCTTCGCCGTTTCCTCCGCGCAGCCGCACGGGCAGCGCATCGTTTTTACGTCTATATCCATATCCACAGAAAGCTGCAAGACTTGGTTGAACTTCTCAAATTATTTTTTTAGCCACAACATGAACACATGGGAACAACGTTACGCCTGCCAAAGCGGCGGCTCATCCATCAGTGCGATCTGTTCGCGCAACTCAAGGATGCGATCCTGCCAATAGCGCTGGGTGTTGAACCGCGGGAACGCCTGCTTGAAGGCGGGATCATCCCAGCGCTGCGCGAGCCACGCCGCATAATGGATCAGGCGCAGCGTGCGTAGCGCCTCGACCAGATGCAATTC
>CAJDTP010000023.1_pt1 | contig 14396 bp, 10 predicted proteins | sample 7389851 | NCBI WGS metagenome assembly CAJDTP01 (sample SAMEA7055648, study PRJEB34461) | soil metagenome | biome: terrestrial ecosystem; feature: Peninsula; material: soil | place: Antarctica | collected 2016 | reverse complement strand
AAGATTTCTTTCACCCCTAATTGCGTCGCCTTTGCGCGTGCCGGTTCTACTTCCTCCCCTTGCCCGATGTCGGCAGTAAACGTTACCACCTCACACTGACAAGTATCCTGCAGCCACTTTAAAATTACCGATGTATCCAGACCGCCGGAAAATGCAAGAACAACCTTATTAATTTTGGACACATCAACCTGTTTTATTTTTTTCATGCCTGGCTCGTCAATAAAAATGCGCGAATGCGTTCTTTGCAATACAACTTGTGTTTTATAGATGCTTGATGGTGCCGTGCTATAACGGATTTGATGGGTTATGCTGCGCTTTACCTATCCTACATAACTACATAAACTGCTCAGATATTCTATCAGCGCCTTTTGGGTATGCAGACGATTCTCGGCCTCTTCCCATACGATGGACTGAGGACCGTCGATAACCTCCGCCGCCACCTCTTCGCCACGATGGGCAGGCAGGCAGTGCATGAACAGCGTTTCTTTCTTGGCGCAGGACATCATTTCCGCATCTACGCGAAAATCCGCAAAGTCTTTCTTGCGTTCCTCGGTTTCCGCTTCAAAACCCATGCTGGTCCATACGTCCGTCGTAACGAGATCCGCATCTCTCACTGCGTCATGCGGATCGGCAAATTCCTCATAGTGGTCGGTGCCGTAGAGCCCGGCTCGTTCCGGCTCCACTTCGTAACCGCGAGGCGTGGAGACATGCACGTTAAAATCAAACACCTCAGCTGCCTGGAGCCAAGTGTTGCAGACGTTATTCGAATCTCCAATCCACGCCACCGTCTTGCCGGAGATACTTCCAAATTGCTCAATAAAAGTAAAAATATCGCCCATGATCTGGCAGGGATGATATTCATCGGTCAGTCCGTTGATAACGGGCACTCGCGAGTGCGCGGCAAAACGCCTGATGATGTCGTGTTCATAGGTGCGGATCATGACGATATCCACCATACGCGAAATCACGCGCGCCGCATCTTCCACCGGTTCGCCTCGACCCAACTGGGTATCCCGGGTGGATAAATAAATCGCCGCGCCGCCCAACTGATGCATACCGGCTTCAAACGAAAGCCGGGTACGAGTCGAATGCTTATCGAAAATCATGGCGAGAGTGCGGTCCTGCAATGGCCAATAGCGCCGGTATTGCTTGAACTCATGCTTGATCCAGCGTGTACGTTCGAACAGATATTCGAACTCCTCCCGGGAGAAATCGTTGAACTGTAAAAAATGCTTGATCTGCATGATATGCTGAACCATAGATTGAGCCGATTTGGAAAAACATGAGCTGGCCATGTTTTTCAAGGCTCATTTTTCGAGATTTACTATTTTGTCATGCCGCCAAAAATTCTTTCACCAGACCGGACAAGATGTTTACCACCTGTTCGGCCTCGCTCCGTTGAATCACTAGCGGCGGCAGCAGACGCACTACTTTATCCGAGGTTACGTTGATCAAAAGTCCTTTCTTCAACGCTGCGATTACGAGTTCGCCACAAGGTCTGGAGAGTTCGATGCCGATCATCAATCCCTGACCGCGAATTTGTTTTACATCGGGCAAGTCGGCGAGCTGTGCCTTGAACATACTGCGCATGAAGTCGCCCACCTCCATCGCGTTCCTTAGCAAATCGGTTTCTTCGATTACCCTGAGCGTGGTCAGCGCAGCAGTACAGGCCAGCGGGTTGCCACCAAAAGTAGATGCGTGATTACCGGGTTTGAATACTTCCGATGCCACACCTTTTGCCAGACAGGCACCGATGGGCACACCCGAACCCAAGCCCTTGGCCAGTGTTACCACATCAGGAACGATGCCGCTGTGCTGGAAAGCAAACCAGTTGCCGCTGCGGCCGATCCCACACTGCACCTCATCCAGCATCAGCAACCAGCCGTTCTGATCGCACAAGTGGCGCAATCCTTGCAGATAGCTTGCCTGCGGCACATTCACGCCCCCTTCGCCCTGATAGGGCTCAACCAATATGGCGACAACGTTCTTGTTGTGCACACCCACCTGCGCCACCGCTTCCAGATCATTGTATGGAACCCGCGCAAATCCGGTGAGCAACGGTTCGAAACCTGCCTGCACCTTGCGATTGCCACTTGCAGTCAAGGTTGCCATAGTTCGACCGTGAAAGGATTTCTCCATTACGATAATGGTGGGCAGATCGATATTTTTACCATGTCCATACAGCCTTGCCAGTTTGATCGCGGCTTCGTTTGCTTCGGCGCCCGAATTGCAGAAAAACGCATTATCCATGCCTGACAGTATGGCAAGCTGGCTGGCTAGCTGCTCCTGCTTTCCGATATGGTAAAGATTGGAAGTGTGAATAAGTGTCCCGACCTGATGACAAAGCGCCTTAACGAGCTCTGGATGGCAATGCCCCAAGCCGCACACGGCGACGCCGGCGAGGGCGTCGAGATAGCGCTTGCCCTCCTCATCCCACAGCCATACCCCCTCTCCCCTTGCAAATGTAACGGGCAGTGGCAGGTAGGTGTTCATCAAATTGGACATTTAAGAGGCCTCTGAATAAATTCCATGTGAAGTAAACTGCCGGAAAAATCCGGATGATTGTGTGGCGCGAAGCGAATGCAGGGGCCGACTATACAAAGCCGGGAAAGGTACCCATACCAGGATAGAGAATCGTCCTGCCGCAATTCACATGGGGCGGTGCCGCCGTCGGGTCCGCGGAGGACTTGTTCAGGAATTCCATAGGTGGGTATCATGTTTGCCAAGCCTGAAAGCGGCACGGCGGCCAAAGCCGCCGTGCGCCGCAAGAATAATTTTTAGCCCGGATGTTTCATAAATTCGCGCGATGATTGCGCGCGTCAATTTATAAAACATCCGGGTTATGTGCAACCCTCATCTTTACCTATTTAACCAGCTTTTTCAAGCCCTTTTCCTCAGCAGCGGTAAGCAGCCTCAAACATGGCAGGTAGCCGTCGTAAACGATTCCATGTACTTCAACGCGCTTCTGGGAACGCAACATGCTGACAAGGTATTGTACGACCTCGCGCGTAATCGTTTGCCCTGGCACCAGCACCGGAATACCCGGCGGGTAGGGAGTAATTTGATCTGCGCAAACCTTGCCATCCAGATCGTTATTTATACGTTCCTGCTCATCCAGCAAAGGCATCAGTTCGCCACCACAGTAGAACGCGTCACGCGGCAGATACCTAAGGTCGGTAAAACCGGGAATCTCCGGAATCTTATAGAGCCTTCTGGGGGCACGACCCTCACGCGCGATCCGCATCAGTGCATCATACAGGCGCGATACTTTACTCCGGGTAGTACCAATGGTAAGAAGTAGAGTAAGGGTATTAAATGTAGACTTCTCTACCTGAATATTATAACGCTCGAACAATTCCCGGATCAAATCCTCCACGGTAAAGCCGCAGCGAGAAATGTCCACGGTAACCTTAGTGCTGTCGAGCTGGATATTGTCATGTTTTACTTCATCTGGCAGCAGGTCTGCGAGTTCCAGCACGCGAAAGACGCCGGTCGAATTGATCTGCTCGCGCACCTCCTTCGCCAATTCCAGAGTGCGCGACAACAACTTGTACCCTTCCAGCGTCGCCTGCTTCCGGGCGACGTCGAGGCTGGCAATCATGCTGTACTGCGGACTGGTGGAAGTATGCATGTTGAAATTCTCGCGAAACAGGTGCTCATTGAAGCTGGGATCATTGATATGAATCATGCTGGACTGAGAAAAAGCCGACAGCACTTTGTGCGTACTCTGGGTCGCGTAATCGGCGCCCGCCTCCAGCGCCGTCGGGCGGAAAGCCGGATGAAAACGGGCAAAACCGTACCAGGCTTCGTCGATGATAACTTTTATACCTTTCGCATGAGCTGCCTTGATGATGGGCGGCAAATCATAACGCAGGCCATCATAAGTGCAACTGGTAAGGATAAGCGCCTGTGCATCGGAATGTTCTTCGATGGCATTGAACAGAGTCTGTTTCGGTACCGGTCCATAAACACTGAATTTCTTGTTGACGGATGAGTCGAGATAAATCGGATGAGCGCCGGATAATACGACTCCATGATGCACGGACTTGTGGCAGTTCCGATCCAGCAACAACTTCTCGCCCGGCGCGAGCAATGTCTGGAATATCACCTTGTTGGCGGTGGAGGTACCGTTAGTGGCAAAAAAGGTTCTCCGCGCGCCGAATGCTTTTGCGGCAATCTTTTGCGCTTCGGCGATAACGCCGGTCGGTTCCATCAGCCTGAGGAATGACCCGGCGTATGCCAGGCATCCTTTGCCATCAATACGTAATTTTTGAGCTGATCATAAAAAGGTGTGCGTGCTTTTTCCTGAAGCTGGGCATTAAGGATACGGTACATCCCCCGGTAATCGCGTTCTTCGCGGTAGAAATAGCCATCGACCGTTTCGGTAAAGAGGGCATCCACCACTTCATCCTCTTTCTCCTGGGCAATTAAAATATAGATATCCAGCTCAGGGCGAAAACGGGTAATTTCCTGCACCAGTTTCAATGCGGTCATTTGGAGGTTACGGGAACCTTTCTCGCCATTTTTCAGCGTATACAGCGTATCGTCCACCAGTACCGATTGAATATCGCCATCATCCTGGATTGCTTGCAGTGCTTCGCGTGCGGTGGTAACACCGGCGAAAGTGATGCCCAACGGGTTTTCCAGGGACTTGGCGGCGCCATTCAATCCCTTGATGAATTCCTTCAGTATCAGTTTCTCGTCATTGATGATGAGAATTCGGCTCGTTGGTTTCTTCATGAACACCATTTCTTAAAATATGAAAATCGCTTTATGCGCCAAAACAATGATGATTGCAAGTCTCGGGACCTCAAAATAAACTGACGCAAGTTGCATTTTCCCGGCTGATCCGGCTGCGCCGGTGATGGTAACGACGCTAGACGGTCCTGTTGCGCCGGCCAGCGCTGACTTCGTCCAGCGCAGCCTGGAGCGTGCAGCTGCCGAGGGAGCGCTACTTGTCGTATTGCAGCTGGATACACCGGGCGGCCTCGATACCTCGATGCGGCAGATCATACGCGGCATTCTTGCCTCACCCGTGCCGGTAGCGGCCTTCGTGGCGCCGAGCGGGGCGCGGGCAGCGAGTGCCGGAACCTATATCCTGTATGCCAGTCACATCGCAGCGATGGCACCCGGTACCAATCTGGGCGCTGCGACCCCGGTACAGATCGGCGGTTTGCCTGAGCCCGAGCCTGAGCCGGAATCCAGGCCGAAACCGTCTCCGGGCTCATCCGCGAATCAGGCAGACGAGGCCGTCGGTAGGCATATGGCGGCAGAAGACAAGATGCCGAAAAAAGACGCAATGTCACGCAAAATGATCCACGACGCTGCCGCTTATATCCGCGCGCTTGCGCAAATGCGAAAACGCAATGTGGAATGGGCGGAACGCGCTGTGCATGAAGCCGTAAGCTTATCAGCAGTTGACGCGCTGAATCTCAACGTCATCGATTATGTCGCCGCTGACGTGCCGGATCTGTTAAGGCAGCTGAATGGCCGGGAAGTGACCATACTCGGGCAGAACCTGACCCTTGATACTCTTTCAGCCACAATACAGGTTGTCGAGCCCGATTGGCGTACGCGACTGCTGGCCGTCATCACCAACCCCAGCGTCGCATACATACTGATGCTTATCGGCATTTACGGATTGTTCTTCGAGTTTTCCAATCCAGGCTTTGTGTTGCCCGGCGTGGCGGGCGCCATCTGCCTCTTGCTTGCCCTGTACGCATTCCAGTTGCTGCCGGTCAACTATGCCGGACTTGCCTTGATTCTGCTCGGCATCGCATTCATCACGGCGGAAGCCTTCCTGCCAACTGCTCGGCATCGCATTCATCACGGCGGAAGCCTTCCTGCCAAGCTTCGGCGCGCTTGGCGTCGGCGGGATGATTGCGTTTATAGCCGGCTCGTTGATGCTGATCGACACCGACCTTCCCGGCTACGGCATTCCCTGGCCCATGATCGCAGGGATATCCGTGGCTAGCGCATTATTCCTGATTTTCGTCGTCGGCATGGCGCTGAAGTCACGGCGCAACCCCATCGTCAGCGGCCATGAAGCAATGATCGGCGCCATAGGCGAGATGCTGGAGGATACTTCGGGCGAGGGTATGGTGCGCGTTCATGGCGAGTTGTGGAGCGCGCATAGTGAGCAACCTCTGGCCCGAGGACAGAAAGTGCGTGTAACAGGAATCGACGGTCTGGTTTTACATGTAATCCCGACAGAGAAATAAGGCAGAGAAATAACCAAAGGAGATTTCCATGTTAGCCAATTTCGGTTTTTTTAGTACTCTCGTCATCATCTTTATCGTAGTGCTTTTCTCGGCATTTCGCATATTACGCGAATATGAGCGTGGGGTGATCTTCCTGCTTGGCCGCTTTCAGAATGTAAAAGGCCCGGGCCTGATCATCATAATCCCCGGTATTCAGAAAATGGTACGGGTTGACCTGCGTACTGTCGTCATGGATGTTCCCAGCCAAGACGTGATTTCGCGCGACAACGTTTCGGTAAAAGTCAACGCCGTGGTGTATTTTCGGGTAGTCGATCCACAAAAATCCATCATTCAGGTGGAAAATTTCCTCGCCGCCACCAGCCAGTTTGCACAGACCACCCTGCGCTCCGTGCTGGGCAAGCATGAGCTGGATGAAATGCTGGCGGAACGTGAGAAGCTCAATCTGGATATTCAGAAGGTGCTGGATATTCAGACCGACGCTTGGGGCATCAAGGTATCCAACGTCGAGATCAAACATGTGGATATCGATGAATCCATGATAAGAGCCATTGCCAGGCAGGCGGAGGCAGAACGTGAGCGGCGGGCAAAGGTGATTCATGCTGAAGGCGAATTGCAGGCATCGGACAAATTGATGCAAGCCGCGCAAATTCTTTCGCAGCAAACCGGGGCAATGCAGTTGCGCTATCTCCAGACGCTTACGAACATCGCCAGCGATAAATCCAATACCATTATTTTTCCGATACCTATGGACCTGGTATCGCCGCTAATGGATATTCTCAAGAATCGCAATCCAGAAGTTCGCTGACACCACGAAGGGTCGGAGGAGCGGATAGTGTCCTATGCATCAGCCCGCTGTATCTGCGTGAGCACCAATAACGCGGACTCCACCCAGTTAAAACCGATCCTTTCCTGCTCAAGACGCAGATTCTTGCGTATCCGGTTGTCGCGCAAATCATCGTAGAGCGCGCTTTCCTCGCCGTTCAGCCTGGGCAAGTCGCGCAGCGTCTGTTTCTCTTCTTCACCCCATTGTGATTCGAATGCCAGCAAAGTGGTGCGATCCATCAAAAATGACTCCACGTGCTCGAACCGGCAGCGAAGCTGGTCAAGAATGGCGAAACCGTGAGTATCGATATCACCCCAATAATGAATGCGGCAACGCGAAAGCCATTTGGTCTTAATCATCATCTCGAAACCGTATCCCGCACCGAAGATGACCAGGCTAGCCCTGACCTGTGGAAAAGCCAAAAAATTGATCTCGTTCTCGGTGATGAAAACCCGCGAGACTTTTGGATCAAACCGGGCAAAGCTCTCGGCATCCAGTGTAATGTCCTGTACCAGGTTTCCGTGCAATAAGGGCAACAGGGCGTGCTCTGGATCGAGAACGCGAAAGCGGATGCGCGCCGGTTTGTCCCGAAACCCGTAACGCCTTGCGAATTGACTCACCCCGGATGCGGTGGAATCAATTACCTCAGGCGGTAAAACGATATCCAGCAGTTCCGTCAGCACGCTTCGATGAGCCTCGATGAACTTGCTGTGCACGCCCTGGATGTCTACTTGCCTGAGGTATACATCCGGGCGTGGATAGGTCTTGAGCCAGGCAACGATTTCCAGCAGCCGCCGCCACTCGTTGACCAGTTCCAGCGCACGCAGCGGCTTTTTGGTCAACCAATCCAGCAATCGCGGCTGCTGTTTACGCGTCATCTCGATCAACGCAGCGAAGCGGGTGACATCCCGGCGCCTGCCGATAATCACCAGGGCATCTTCGACGGTATCAATCCATGCCTCTTGCGGTATCGCGTTTGCACCGAATACCCGGTGCCTGAATTCCCGCATCTCCACCCGGCAGTGAGTCATTGCCCGAAGCTCACCGATCCAGATGCGTACCTCATCAAAGCGGTCAGCCATTTCCGCTGAAGTTGGACCTCTGAGCGTCAGGCGCTTCGGGAACAGCGGCTCACCGGTGACAAAACTGGCCAGCAGTTCTCCACGGTCCCACAGCTTTTGCACCTGCATGCGCAGGTCCGCCGGCCTGGTCCAGGTCATCCGGCCATCCTCGCTTTTTCGGCGCGGTACTCCTCGATCGAGAGATTGCGCAGGGTGGAGGCGCGGCCTTCCTCGTTATGAACAAATCCGACGCTTGAAACGAAAGGTTCGATGATGTGGATCTTCTGCAACGGTGTGACGATCAGGAGTTGCAGGTTGAGTTGGGCAAACAGCCGCAGGCCATATTGCGCAGACTCGTCTGATCCACGTCCGAAAGCCTCGTCGATAACCACGAAACGGAAGGATCGGGAACGCACGGCTCCCCATTCAAGGCCGAACTGATAGGCCAGGCTGGCCGCCAGGATAGTGTAAGCCAGTTTCTCTTTTTGACCGCCCGACTTGCCACCCGAGTCGGAGTAATGCTCATGTTCGCTGTCGTCCTCGCGCCAGCGTTCGCTTGCGGCAAACACGAACCAGTTGCGGACATCGGTGACCTTGGCGGCCCAGCGGCGGTCCTGCTCGGACAGCCCCTCTCGTCCGCCAAAGCGCTCGATGATGTGTTTGACCTGCAAGAACTTGGCCTCCGAATACTGGGCGTCGTCCGAACCCGTCAATGCGCCTTCGGTACATTTTCGCAATTCGTTCTGGAAATCGCGAATGTCGGCGTCCTGGGTTGGCTGAGCTTCCAGAACGATATAGCGGCCGGGGTTGTAGTCGATCTGTGTGAGCGACTCGTTGACGCGCACAATCCGCTCCTTGATCGTTTCTCGCTCACGAGCCAACTGCGACTGGAAGTTGGCCACTTCGCGGATGGTATTCTCATTCAGCAACTCCTTGAAACGCGCTTCGAACCGGGGCAAATCGTCAGCTTTCAGCCTCTCCATCATCGTCCGGTACTCATCAGCCGCCTCGATGGCGACATCCACTTCCTGCGTGTCCAGCGGAAAAGCGGTGCAGTAAGCGCGCATCGTGTCAATGATCTTGTCTCGCAAACGCGAGAGCTTCACGTTCTCGGCATCGATCCTGACTTGAAGCCAGTCGCGCATTTCGCGCTCGCGGTTGTCACAGGATTCAACAGTGAGTTGATGCTCGCCCAGTGCCTCGGTCCTTGCCGCGTCGAGCCGTTCTGAATATGCCGCCCGGTCGGTATGAGTCGGCCCATCCAGCAGCGCTTGCGTCTGCGTACGCAAAGTCTCTGCATCGTTCTTCTTCTGCTCGGCTTTGGATCGTTTGTCCTTGTGTTCCTCCAATTTGCTTTCTGTATCCTTCAACTTGGCCGTGACCGTATTCAGCCTTTCCATCAGTTGCTTCAGCACATCGGAGGTAGATTCCAGTTTTTGCTTCTCGTCCGTTAGAAGAGCGACCTCCACGGCGAGCGACTTCCAGTCAAGTTCACGGAAATCAGTATGTTCGTCGAGTTTCGATAGTGCGGTGAGACGCTCTCTGAGGGTGTTGCGTTCGGCTTGGGTCTTACCGATGAGATTGCCCAACTCGCCCAGCTGCACCTCCAGCCTTCGTGATTTGGCTTCGAGCGCGGCGATTTTTGCAGTGTTGGTCCAGCCCAGTACATAACGGCTACGGTCATCCAGGCGGTGACGGTCGTCTTTCTCATGACGCTCGCCGGGCGCTTTGACCTGACCCGCACGAGTAACGGCGCGTGTCTCACGACGGAACTGCTCCTGTGTTGAGCAACAGACAACGTCGAACCGGTGAGCCAGTTCGCGTTCAAGCCAATCGTAAAAAGGAGAGTCGGACTTGATAGCCAGCTTACGTGCCAGCGACTCCCGATGCAGGTTCGGCAGTTCGCTCCGAGACCCTTGGCGGACCCGGAAATAGACCAGGCGTCCCCTGACATGCGTTCTATCGACCCAATCCGCTACTTCTGCGTAATGAACATCCGGCACCAGAAGCGACAAACCGAAATTTCGCAATAGCCGTTCAGCGGCCCCTTCCCAGTCGTGCTCATCATCGCGAACTTGCAGCAGTTCACCGGCAAAGGGTGTATCCGCTTCGGACAAATCAAGGGCTTTGCACAGCGCAGCGCGCATGGCCATCTGTTCAGCGGGGATGTTGCTGCGCCGAGCCTTCAGACTATTGATTTCGGTAAGCAGATCATCATGCTCTTGCTTATCCTGGCGAAAACTCACGCCATGCTCGGTCAGATCATTCTGCAGATTGGCATCTTGGGTCTCCGCTGCTTCGGCCAAGACCAAAAAGCGCTGTCTCTGACCAAAAAAACCGAATTCATCTTCGGCTGGGCTCTCTCCGAGAACGCGCAATAGCTCGGCGTAATGCCGAGCCTTGCGCTCGCGCATCTGGAGCTCTTGATTCTTCCTGAATATTTCGATAGCAAGTCGCTCCAGACGGTCGCCACCGTTGTCCGCAATGCTGCGTTTGAGTTCGTCCTCCTCGGCTCGCTTCGCATTACGGAGTTCCTCGATACGCTTCACTTGCAAGTCTTGCCGCTCCCATTCATCGGCAAGGCCTGCGATACGTTTCCCCAGCAAGCCGAGTTTCAGGTCCGCGAAGTAAGGCCGGAGCGCCTCGCGGCAGACACGAAGTTCCTCTACTCGCGAGACAAGTAATGAATGGCGCTCACAGTCATTGACCAGCGGCAAGAGCAGTTCCATTTGTCGTTTTGCCTTCAGTACAGCCTCGTGCGCCCGGTTGAGGTCATTGAAGTGGCCAATCAGGGCCGTGATGCGTGGCGCGACGTCAAAAGGCTCGAGCATGTGGCTGCGAACGAAGTCGGTCAAACTACCTACCGACTTCATTGATACCGTTTGATGAAACAGTTCCAGCGCCTGTTCGTTTTCGATGCCGAAGCGACGGCGGAACCAGGCTCCGTAGGGTGGAAAGCTGTCGGACACCTCTGCACCCAGCCCACGCAGCTTCTTCCGCAACCCAGTGATGTCCGGCCCGAACTGTGCGAAATCTGCCGCAATCGACATGGCACGCTCCGCGCCGACGAAAAAGCGCGCGGGCTGGCCCTGTGCTTCCTTCATCCAGAAAACCTGGGCCAGCGTCACCGTTTGGTCGTAGCCCGCGTTATAAAAAACACCCAGGATCACCGAATAGTTGTTATGGTCGCGCAGCGCTACGGGCCTGGCTGTTCCGCTCAACTCATTGCGCCCCGACTTGTAATGCCCAAGCACATACGATCGTAGCGTGCGCTCCTTGCTGTCGGCGCCCGCGGCCTTGTTGTAGGCGATGCGGTGCGCCGGTACCAGCAGCGTTGTGACCGCATCGACCAGCGTCGACTTACCCGATCCAATGTCGCCGGTGAGCAAGACGTTCCTGCTGTCTGGATTCAGCGTCCAAACGCGACCGTCGAACGTGCCCCAGTTGAATACTTCCAGGCGCTGCAACCGGAAGCCCGAGAGTGCATCGTCGGCTATGAAATCCAGGCCCGGGGTTTGCACGTCGTTTGCATACCTATTCATCGGCCGTCCCTCCGGAAGCCATCCCGAGCTGTGCCTGATATGCCGCCAGACGCGTATCGAAATCAGCCAACCACTGTGCATCCACGAAGGCCTTGAGGATGCGCCGAACCTCGAATACTGCCTGACTACCGTGATTTGCTGCGCTGGTTTTCAGGCGGCGCAGGAATCCTAGCTCTACGACTCTGTTGAGATGCGTTTCGATTTGATCGATCAGCCTGGCCTCATTGCTGCTTTCCGGCAGGAATACGCGAATCAGCTCGACGATCTGATCACGGGTGAGAACGAGCCGCACGCCATTGCCATCCTGCCCGCCGCTTGCATCGAATTCGGCCAGCTTCTTGCGCAACAGCGCCAGCAGCAAGCTCACCGGAAACGACAGCGGGCGCCTCACGATCAGGCGCGGGAGCTTCGGGTCCGCGTCGTCTTCCGCTTCCTGGCGCGAGCGCAAAAAGGCATAACCCTCAGCCTCATCAAGTACCAGTTCCAGGCCCAGTACCGCCACATAGTCACGCACTCGGGCTTGCAGATTGATCAACGCAGTCCAAAGGCCGGCGTCACCTTCTTCATAGATCACGCCTTTGAGCAAGGGAATAACCAGAGTTGATAAATCATTCGTTGCTGCGCCGTTTTCAAATTCTTGTTCTGCCATCCTCATCTCACAAAGATCACTCGCGGCAAGCGAGCCTGCTTCACATATTCCTGGCTGTCCGGCCCTTCGCCACTCCAGGTAATTGCCTCTTGTGTCTCTTCATCCACCACAGTCTTGAAGGCATCGCCCGCGAGTTGCAGGTATGCCACCAGCTCTGCCAGGCCATGCTGCAGGGGCTGCGTCTCGCACAGTTCGCGCAGGGTAACGTGAGAACGATCTTGCAAGGCGTGACGTATATGCCTTGCCAACCGCGCCTTGTCGATCACCACCTGTGAGTACAGCGCCTTCATCGTCAATTCGGCCCCCACCTCGGCATCGCCCGACTCCAGCGCAATATCGGCGATCAACGGTTTGATGGCGGGTGTATAGAGCCGCCGTTCCATCGGCAACTCGATGCCGGCAGCCGTATCCGCAATGCTCATCACCTCGCCCTTTGGCGGTGCTTCTCTCAGTGCCAGCGCTTTGCCCTCGATACCGCGCAGGATGTCCATGATACGGCGGTTCTCCAGCCAGGCCTGATCATCCAGAAAGCGCCGCAGTTGCTGCGAGAGTTGGGCCACTGTACGCTGCGTATGCTCGCCAGCCTCCAGCCAGTCGTAGTGCACACGACGGGTGCGAGCATCGGGCTTGAGCTCTGCGACCGGCGGCAGGGACAACACCCGCTCCAGCAGCGCCGATAGTTCTTCCTGGCGGCTGCTGGACATCAGAAAATCCCAAAAGGCGCGGAAACTGCGGCCCTGATCCGAGTCTGCAATCGTGTCGCGCTCGCCCATGATCTCTTCCAGTAATACACCCTTTGCTCCGTCCCATAATGCAATGCGCTCCCTTACCCGGCGATCCAGGCCGCGAAAGTTGTGTTCCACCTCGCGGAAGTCGGCCAGCAACTCGCGCGCCAGCGCCATGAATTGCTGGAAGCGATCTTTCAGGGCGGTTTCGTCCAGCAGCGGAATGTCACCGGATATAATGCGGGACATCTCGGCGTCGATTTCGTCGCGCCGCTTATGCAATTCTGCGATACGCGCTTCCGGGTCCGTCTCGCTGCCCTCGCTCATCTGCTTGAGCAACTCGAACAGGGTGAGCAAGCGCGATTCGGTACCGACGAAGCTGCGCTCGGTGAGTGTTCCGAGCCAGACAATTGCCTTCTCGGTAGCTGGGGTCAGGTCGAAATGCGGCTCATCCGAACCTTGGCGGTAGAACTTGCGCAGCCAACCCTTCTCGGTGCCCGCCCAGTCGTTGAGGTAGTCGTGCGCGGGCTTGGGGAAGGCCTCTGCGCCCAGTCGCTGGCGTAAGCCAAACAACTCATCTTCCAGCGCCTCGGCCAGATCCGCCTGTGCCATTACTCGTATATTAGGGGCAATGAACACGCGTTGCAGAAAGCTCGCCACCAGCGGCGCGTGATCCGAGCGCAGCAATCGCCACGCCGGATGGCTCTGGCGCAGCAGATCGAGAGTTACGTAGTCGGGATTCAAGCGTCGGTATCCTCACTCAGTGAGAATAACGGATTAGGGTATAACACCATTGACAAGCGGGGCTGGGCCAAACTAGGGGAACCCGCCAAAAATTCTCTGCGGAGCGGTTGGCAAATGACCAAAAAAATTACAGATGATCCCAGGATGCGTAACAAAAGTGGTAGCTTAATCCACGATACCAACGAGTGCAACGCGGTTGCCGTCGATCTTGCTATCGAATGCGTTTCCCATAATGTATCGGGGACAGCGAAATTAAACTACCCTCCGCCCACTATCTGGCATGCGGGTCTTGCAGCAGGCGGTTCGAGAAGTTGAGGTCATGAGAGACGGGGCATTTTTACCCACAAGAATATGCTAATGCTGCGCGCACAAAAAAGCCCGGTAACCCGGGCTTTTTTGTGCAGCCGAGCGGTCAGGAGGCCATGGTCCTGATCGCGGCAGATAGCCGGCTTTTATGGCGAGCTGCCTTATTCTTGTGAATGATACCCTTGTCCGCAATGGAATCTATCGTACCGAGGGAAGCCGCGTACGCAGCCTGCGCAATGGTTTTATCGGCAGACTCGATAGCTTTTCTCACATGCTTGATCGCGGTGCGCAATTCCGAGCGCAGGCTCGTGTTGCGGTCGCGCTG
>CAJDTP010000009.1_pt1 | contig 14735 bp, 13 predicted proteins | sample 7389851 | NCBI WGS metagenome assembly CAJDTP01 (sample SAMEA7055648, study PRJEB34461) | soil metagenome | biome: terrestrial ecosystem; feature: Peninsula; material: soil | place: Antarctica | collected 2016 | reverse complement strand
GTACCGGCAAAAAAACTTCAGGACATATTGCGTGCCCTTCCAGATAAGGTTCAAGTAACACTGGAAACCGGTGAGAACAGACTTCATGCCAAAGCGGGAAAAAGCCGTTTTAATTTACAAACCCTCCCTGTAGAAGATTTCCCTAAATTTCCCGAAAGTACGGAACCTCAGGCAAAAATAACAGTACAACAGAAGGAGCTGAAACATATCCTGTCCATGGTTCAATATGCGATGGCGCAGCAGGACATCCGTTACTATTTGAACGGCCTCCTTTTACTGATGGAGGACAATTATCTGAAGGTTGTCGCTACCGATGGCCACCGCCTGGCATTTGCCTTGATGTTGCTGGCAGCGCCTCAGGAAAAAAAAGAAGTCATCCTGCCGCGCAAGGTGGTGCTGGAGCTTTCCAGGCTGTTGAATGACGTTGATGAGCCTGTCACAGTGGAATTCCCGCAAAATCAGGTCCGCTTCACCTTTTCAAATGTGATACTGGTGTCCAAAGTTGTGGATGGCAAATTTCCCGACTACAACCGTGTTATCCCGGAAGGCTACGAGAAACAGTTTGATATAAATCGGCTGCTGCTCTTGCAGACGCTGCAGCGTGCATCGATTTTATCCAATGAAAAATTTCGCGGCGTCCGTTTGATATTGACGTCAGGTAATCTTCGTATTGTGTGTAATAACAGTGAGCAGGAAGAAGCGCAGGAAGAGCTGGAGCTTCAGTATGAAGGCGAAGCGCTGGATATAGGCTTCAATATCACCTACCTTCTCGATGTATTGAACCATCTGAATTGCGAGACGGTACGATGCGCATTCGGTGACGCCAACAGTAGTGCGCTTATTTCTATCCCCGGCAACGATGATTTCAAGTATGTCGTGATGCCGATGCGGATATAAACAACAGAGCAACCCCGTCAATTGCGCCGACCAGCTATTTAAAACCAGTTTTGCGGAGGTATTCTTGCCGAACAGGTGGAATGGAAGAGGTCCACGTTTCACGTGAAACTCAAGACAACTGAAGGAACAGGATAATGAACGACAAAAACCGCACTCGACAGCAAAAAAATGAAAGTTCGACCGCTTATGGTTCGGACAGCATCAAAATCCTGAAAGGGCTTGATGCTGTGCGCAAGCGGCCGGGCATGTACATAGGCGATACGAGTGACGGCACCGGCCTGCATCATATGGTATTCGAAGTGCTGGATAACGCCATTGACGAAGCGCTAGCGGGTCATTGTGACGAAATCTCCGTGATCATTCATCCCGATAATTCGCTAACCGTACAGGACAATGGCCGGGGTATTCCTACCGGTATCAAGCACGATGACGAATTGAAACGCTCAGCCGCTGAAATCGTCATGACTGAACTTCATGCCGGCGGCAAGTTTGACGACAATTCGTACAAAGTATCAGGGGGGTTGCATGGCGTTGGCGTTTCCGTGGTCAATGCCTTATCGGAATGGTTGCGCCTCACGATCCGCCGAAACGGACAGGTTCACCAGATTGAATTCCGCATGGGCGTTCCCGTGGGGCCGCTGGTCGTCACCGGCAAGACCGAACGCCGCGGTACGGAAGTACACTTCCTGGCAAGCAAGGAAATCTTCGGTGATATTGAATATCACTATGATATATTTGCAAAGCGTCTGCGCGAACTTTCCTTCCTCAACAACGGCGTTAAAATTCATCTGGTCGATCAGCGCAACGCCAAGGAAGAAATTTTCGCTTTCGTTGGGGGTGTACGAAGCTTCGTCGAGTATATCAACCGCACCAAGTCGGTTCTTCATCCAAATATTTTCTACGCTTCAGGCGAAAAAGATAACATCATGGTTGAAGTCTCGATGCAGTGGAACGATAGCTATTCCGAACAGGTGTTGTGCTTTACCAATAATATTCCCCAAAAGGATGGGGGCACTCACCTCACTGGGTTGCGTGCTGCCATGACGCGCACGCTCAACAGCTATATCGAAAAAAACGAGGTGGCAAAAAAAGCCAAAATTGAAACTTCCGGCGACGATATGCGCGAGGGACTGTCCTGCATTTTGTCCGTGAAGTTATTCGAGCCCAAGTTTTCCTCGCAAACCAAGGAAAAACTCGTCTCCTCGGAAGTGCGCCCCGCGGTGGAGGAAATCGTATCGCAAAAATTGGCGGAATTCCTTTTGGAGCAACCGCTGGATGCCAAGACGATCTGCGGCAAAATCATCGATGCGGCGCGGGCGCGCGAAGCAGCGCGAAAGGCGCGTGAATTGACTCGGCGTAAAGGCGTACTGGACGGCATGGGGTTGCCCGGAAAGCTTGCCGACTGTCAGGAAAAAAACCCCGCGCTCTCTGAACTTTATCTGGTCGAAGGGGATTCCGCGGGCGGCTCGGCGAAGCAGGGGCGCGACCGTAAATTTCAGGCGATCCTGCCGTTGAAGGGAAAAATCCTGAATGTCGAAAGAGCCCGCTTCGACAAATTGATTTCGTCGCAGGAACTTGCATCGCTTATTACGGCGCTTGGCACCGGGATCGGCAAGGACGAATACAATCCCGACAAATTGCGTTACCACCGCATTATCATCATGACCGATGCGGACGTGGATGGGTCGCACATCCGCACCTTGCTGCTTACTTTTTTTTACCGGCAAATGCCGGAGTTGATCGAGCGTGGCCATATATTCATTGCTCAGCCGCCATTGTACAAAATCAAGCATGGCAAGCAGGAACGCTACGTCAAGGACGACCATGAACTCAAACAATACCTGTTGGGTCTGGCGCTGGATGGAGCCGAATTGCATAACCGGGAAGATGAGCCACCCCTTACCGGAAAAACGCTGGAAAAGATTGCCAATGAATACCTGTTGGCCGAAGCCGTGATCGAGCGCATGAGCCGCCTTATCGACAGCGAAGTAATGCATACGTTGCTCCTGCATCCCGATATCGATTTAAGCAGCGAGAGCCTTGCCACTGAAAGCGCAGCCAGGCTCGCAGCGCATGTTTCCAGGGTAATAATTACACCGGAATACAATGCAGCCACCGAAGAGTTTCGGTTGAAAATCTCCCGCATGCACCACGGCAATGTTCGCGCCACCTACCTCGATCAGGAATTTCTGCATAGCGGTGACTATGTTCAAATCAAGCAAACCGCTGAAGCGCTCGATGGATTGATGGGGCCCACGGCCTATGTCAAACGCGGTGAACAAAAACGAGCGGTAAGCAATTTCAAACAAGCGCTTGACTGGCTGCTGCAGGAGGTAAAAAAGGGCATCGGCACCCAGCGCTACAAGGGCTTGGGTGAAATGAACCCGGCACAGTTATGGGAAACCACCATGGATCCCGCAAGTCGCCGATTGTTGCGTGCCCAGATTGAGGATAGTATTGCTGCCGACGAAATTTTTACCACCCTGATGGGTGACGTGGTCGAGCCACGGCGCGCATTCATCGAAAACAATGCATTGGGAGTAAGAAATCTCGACGTCGTATAGTTGTAATAACGATGGAAAATTCGGCAAGATAATTATCTATCCAGATTTTATTAAAATAATATCAAGGACTTAATCGCTATGTTGTCCCCGAAACTGACCTTGGAAAAGGTCGACCCCGATCTCTGGCAAGCAATAAAAGGTGAAGTACAACGCCAGGAAGAATATATCGAGTTGATCGCCTCGGAAAATTATGCCAGTCCCGCGGTGATGCAAGCGCAGGGCACTGTATTGACGAATAAATATGCTGAAGGCTACCCCGGCAAGCGTTACTACGGCGGCTGTGAATATGTAGACGTTGTGGAGCAGCTTGCGATAGACCGGCTGAAAGCATTGTTTGGTGCGGAGTACGTTAATGTTCAGCCACATTCCGGTTCACAGGCCAATGCCGCCGTATATTTGACGGCATTGAAACCCGGGGATACGCTGCTCGGCATGTCGCTCGCCCATGGCGGCCATTTGACTCATGGCGCGTCGGTCAATCTCAGCGGAAAAATTTTCAACGCCGTTTCATACGGATTGGATCCAGAAACCGAAGAGCTTGATTATGATGAGGTGGCGCGGCTTGCGCACGAACATAAGCCCAAAATGATTGTAGCGGGCGCTTCCGCTTATGCGCTTGTGATAGATTGGAAACGCTTCCGCAAAATTGCCGATGAAGTAGGCGCTTACCTGTTCGTAGACATGGCGCATTACGCCGGACTGGTGGCAGCGGGGTTTTATCCCAATCCCGTCGGGATTGCCGATTTTGTCACCAGCACTACGCACAAGACATTACGCGGGCCGCGCGGTGGCGTGATCCTGGCCAAGCCGGAGCACGAGAAAGCGCTGAATTCCGCAATTTTTCCCCAGACCCAGGGGGGGCCGCTAATGCACGTGATTGCGGCTAAGGCGGTAGCGTTTAAAGAAGCTGCGAGTAAAGAGTTCAAGGATTACCAGGAACAGGTGATCGACAACGCGCGCGTAATGGCCAAGGTGCTGCAGGAGCGCGGCCTGCGCATCGTATCGGGACGCACCGACTGCCACATGTTTCTGGTGGACCTTCGTGCCAAGTATATTACAGGCAAACTGGCGGCGGAATCTCTGGAACGGGCGCACATTACCGTCAACAAGAATGCCATCCCCAACGATCCGCAGAAGCCTTTTGTCACCAGCGGAATCCGTATTGGTTCGCCCGCGATTACCACGCGTGGCTTTACGGAAATTGAGGCGGAACAATTGGCGAATCTGATTGCCGATGTGCTGGACGCGCCTACGGATGTCGCGGTGATTTCGCAAGTGGCGGAGCAGGCAAAAGCGCTCTGCGCAAAATTCCCGGTATACGGAACAAACTGCTGATTGCGTTACATGCACGCATTATATCGACCCATGTCCGCTGAGCAACTTCGATCGGTGGGTCGAATCTATTCACTCTCTGAATTTGTGTCATGAAATGCCCGTTCTGCAACGCAGATGACACAAGCGTGATAGATTCCCGCGTTAGCGAGGAAGGCGACAGGATACGTCGCCGGCGCCGTTGTTTCACCTGCGACAAACGCTTTACCACTTACGAGACGGTGGAATTGCGTTTACCTCAAGTGGTAAAACAGGACGGTAATCGCGCTGAGTTCGATCGCAAAAAATTGCTGACGAGCTTCGTGCGAGCTTTACACAAGCGCCCGGTTCCAACCGCGGAGGTGGACGGGGCGATGGATCGCATTGTGCAAAAGCTGTTAAACCTGGGCGAACGCGAGATACCTACGCGCAGGATCGGCGAGATGGTGATGGAGGAACTCTACAAGCTGGACAAAGTCGCTTATATCCGCTTTGCATCGGTTTACAGAAGTTTCCAGGATGCAGATGATTTTCACAATGCGATCAAGGAGCTGAAAAAACCGCAGAAGAAGAGAGAAGAGAAAAAATCCTGATGGTAACTTCCCGAATCCATCATTTCTTCGTATCTTCCCGGAACAAAGCAATAATCGCACCGAAGCCGTAAACCCTATTCCGCAATTTCGATCAATTGAAATGATGGGCCTCCTATGTTTTCGTCAACCGATTACAGCTTTATGGCCCAGGCTTTGCGGCTTGCCGAAAAAGGACTATATAGCACAAGCCCTAATCCCCGCGTGGGCTGTGTGCTGGTGCGCGACGGCCAGGTCATTGGCAGTGGCTGGCATGAACGCGCAGGCGGGCATCACGCCGAAATAAATGCGCTTTCCGCTGCCGGAGCGGCAGCACAAGGCGCGACCGCCTATCTCACGCTGGAGCCCTGCAGTCATCATGGACGAACTCCCCCTTGCGCCGAGGCATTGATCAAGGCGAGCATCGCGAAACTGATAATAGCCATGGAAGATCCGAACCCCCTGGTATCAGGCAGAGGCTGTGCATCCCTGAAAGCGGCAGGGATAGAGGTGCAAGCCGGGCTGATGGAAGCGGAAGCAAGAGCACTTAATATTGGTTTTATCTCGCGCATGGCGCGCGGGCGTCCATGGATCAGGATGAAAATTGCCGCGAGCCTCGACGGCAAAACCGCGCTCAACAATGGCACTAGCCAATGGATTACCGGTGAAGCGGCGCGACGCGACGGTCATCGTCTTCGTGCCCGCTCTTGCGCGGTTTTAACCGGTATCGGCACGGTCCTGGCGGACGATCCACAACTCACGGTACGTCACGTAAACACCTCCAGGCAGCCGTTGCGGGTGGTAGTCGACAGCCGGCTCGATATTTCGGTGGATGCCGGGGTGCTGCGTGGCGGCGGAGAACTGATTTTTACCGCGACCGCCAGCGAGGGGAAAATCATGGCCTTGCGCGAGGTAGGGGCTCGTGTAATCGTATTGCCGGGAGAAGATGGCGGTGTTGATCTCGCTGGCATGATGCGGCAGCTTGCCGACTTTGAAATAAACGAAGTGCTGATTGAGGCGGGTTTCAAACTGAATGGTTCTCTCATCAATGCGGGGCTGGTGGATGAGCTGGTAATTTATCTCGCGCCGTGTCTGATAGGTGATGCGGCGCGCGGTATGATGAAATTGCCCGAACTGGCGAATCTTGCGGATAAGCGCGCGCTCAAGATAAGCGATGTGCGGATGGTAGGAATGGATGTACGGCTCACCGGCAGTTTTTCATAAGTCGCTTGAAAACCGTTCGGATCATATTTTATGTCTTAGCGGGGTTCTTGGTGAGCTTCCGTTGCAAGGTGCGTCGATGCATATTCAGTGCTCTTGCCGTTACGGAAACATTGCCTTTATTCTCATTTAATACACGCTGAATATACTCCCATTCAAGGCGGCCGACGGATAACGGATGCACGCTGATCTGAACATCCGCATCACCTGTCGTGCGCTCGAACGCCATCATGATTTCATTGACGTCGACCGGTTTCGCAAGATAATGCATTGCCCCGAGTTTGATTGCTTCCACTGCAGTGGCAATACTGGCGTAACCGGTCAACATGACAATTCGGGTACCGGGGTCAAGCGCATTCAATTTTTCAACTAGGGTCAATCCTGAAATGCCGGGCAGTCTGAGATCGATAACGGCATACTCCGGCGTACAAGCCTCCGCGCACTCCAGAGCTTGCTCGACGGTATGCGCACAGGTAACGTTGAATCCACGTTTGGCCATTGCGTTCGCAAGTACCGTACAAAAAGTCGAGTCGTCGTCGACAATGAGTAACGCGGGGCGATCATCCACTTCCGTTGTTGATAACGTTGTCATATCGATTGGCGTATCAGGGGTAATGTAACTTGAGTGCAGGCGCCGCCTACCCGATTGGTCAGGCGTACCTTGCCACCAAACCGCTCGATATTCGCGTTTGCTAGAAATAAACCTATCCCGAAACCCTGCCCGGAGGCTTTGCTCGTAAAGAATGGCTGACCCGCACGCTGTACGGCTTCTCCGGTTAACCCGTCACCATAATCTAGAATTTGAAGATGCAGTTCCTGATAATTCCAGCTGACTTCGATCTCGATATGTTTCAGGGACGCATCCGCCGCATTGTTCAACAGGTTTAAAATCGACTGGCTCAGCAATTGTGTATTGAGTATCTGTGGAGCAGGCTGTACGCCGCTGTCACGGTAAGTAAATTGGACAGAAGGCCGCATCAATTGCCATTTATCCAGCACCTGTCGCAAAAAAGAATCGACAGCCTGGCCGCTGCCCTCCTCGGCCCGCGCTTGTCCGGCATCGGCCAGTAATTGTGTCAGCGTATGTTTACATTGGGTGATCTGATCGCGCAGTATCCTGATATTGTCTTGAAATTCGCGATTCTCCTTATATTCGTCCTGGAGTTCTCCGGTTACAACCGCCATTGTCGCCAGCGGCGTACCGAGTTCATGCGCAGCGCCGGCAGCCAGCGTGCCCAATGCAATGATCTGTTCGTTACGCAGCGCCTGTTCGCGTGCCAGTGCCAGATCCTTGTCGCGCTCGCGGATGGATATACCCATCTTGACAACAAACCAGGCGATTAACATGGTACTTAACACGAACGCCAACCACATGCCCGACACATGCAGGTTAAACTCGCTGTTGTGTTCCTCATGATCATGCGGCAGCGGCAGGTAATAAAATAGCATCAGCGTATAGCAGCTTATTGTAACGGCAGCCATCACCCACGTGTAGGCCCAGGGCAGCGCGGCGGCGGCTATCGTCAGCGGCAGGAGATACAACGATATAAACGGGTTTGTCGACCCGCCGCTGAAATACAGCAGTGCGCTCAATGCAAAAACGTCAACCAGTAGCTGAGCGAAAAACTCGATGCTCGAGACCGGCCATTTGCGGCGCAGGCGTATCCATGTCGCCAGATTCAACACGGCCAGCATCACCGTTACCGCCACCATTTTCGCCCAAGGCAACTGCATGTTGAGCACCCAGTGCGCCAGGGCAAAAGTCGTGCACTGCGCGGCAATCATGATATTCCTGAGCAGGAACAAGCGTTGCAAATTCTTGCTTAAGGGCGACTGGCTGAGATCACTGAACATTTTCGTTACTGGTCTGTGTGCGGTGTCTTTGTGTATGATGTAGCTTCAGGAATAACAGGGGAACTCCCGGTTTTGTACCGTAGGTCAGGCTACGGCTACAAGCATAACCGTGTGTCTGTTCATGCTTATTTTATCAGCTAGGTTGCCAACCGGGCGCCTCAGGGACGATTTGGGATGATTTGTTCAGGGATACCCGAACATTAGCGTATATTGCCACCCACGACCATGTGGCAAATTGCCGCACACCTCATATATGAGCAGCCGCAGGCAATGAGATTATCGTATTCAAGAGCGGAGAGCGCTTGATGTTCACCGGAATTGTCGAAGCTGTCGGCGAGATAAAGCAAGTCCGTTCCCTGGAGGGAGGCATAAGCTTGAGTATTGCGCCAGGCATGCTGAACCTGGAAGATGTGGAAACAGGGGATAGCATCGCAGTAAATGGTGTATGCCTTACTGTTACCAGTGTAGCAAACGACATGTTTTCTGTAGACGTCTCACGCGAGACATTAGACTGTACAGAAGGCCTGGATAAGCCCGGCGGTCAAGTCAACCTCGAAAGGGCGCTGCTGTTGTCCGACAGGCTTGACGGCCATCTCGTGAGCGGCCATGTGGACGCAAGCGGCGAAGTCATCAAGCTGGAGCCCGCAGGCGAAAGTTATACCCTGGTGATCAAGGCGCCGGATGCATTATTAAAGTATATCGCCAGAAAGGGTTCAATCTCGGTGAACGGCGTCAGCCTGACGGTGAACCGGATAGCGGGAAACGAGCTGGAGATCAATCTCATCCCTCACACCCTGGCTGTTACGACATTGAAGAATCTGAAGACGGGCGCGAAAGTAAACCTGGAAGTGGATATGTTGGCGCGATATGTAGAGAGATTGATGGGAATTGCATGAGAATGGCTGAAATTTGACATGATAATCAGCTCGATTCAGGAAATAATTGCCGACATCAAGGCCGGCAAGATGGTAATCCTCGTGGATGAGGAAAACCGGGAAAATGAAGGAGACCTGATCCTGGCCGCCGATTTCGTCACCCCGGCAGCGATCAATTTCATGGCAACGCATGGGCGGGGCCTGATCTGCTTGACGCTGACCGAGGAGCGCTGCCGCAAACTGAATTTACCGCTGATGGTGGTGGCCAACCGCTCACCCCTGGGCACGAATTTCACGGTTTCCATCGAGGCGGCCAGCGGCGTTACCACCGGTATTTCAGCGGGCGATCGCGCACGTACCGTGCAGGCGGCAGTAAGTCAGGATGCGAAGCCCGACGATATTGTCCAGCCAGGACACATTTTTCCGCTGATGGCGCAAACAGGGGGGGTGCTCGTGCGTGCCGGCCACACCGAGGCCGGCTGTGACCTGGCAAATTTGGCAGGGTTGAGTTCCGCTTCCGTAATCTGCGAAATCCTGAAGGACGACGGCAGTATGGCGCGTCTGCCGGATCTGGTCGAATTTGCCGCAAAGCATCAACTCAAAATTGGCGCGATCGCAGACCTCATTCATTACCGCAGCCGCACTGAAAGTCTTGTCGAGCGCGTGGCCGAGCGCCCCATCCAGACGATTCACGGCGAATTCCGCCTCGTCGCCTATCTCGATAAAACAGTTAACGCCACCCATCTGGCTTTAGTGAAAGGCACGATCGATCCCGTTACTGAAACGCTGGTGCGAGTGCATGAGCCGCTCTCCGTCATGGATCTGCTCGATATCAGTGACGAGACGCATTCCTGGAATGTGAACGATACGCTTCAGGTCATCGCCGACGCGAGTAGCGGCGTGATCGTGCTGTTGCATTGCAGGGAAAGCGCGGCTGAGCTGATGGAACGTGTGACGCCGACGAAATCCAAACATCGCGTTGTTGCCAGGACAGACTTGCGCGATTATGGTATTGGTGCACAGATACTCAAGGATCTCGGCGTGGGCAAGATGCGGTTGCTGGCCGTCCCAAGAAAAATGCCGAGCATGGCCGGTTTTGGACTCGAAGTAACCGGATATCTGGAGCCGGACGAAAAAAAGTCGGTCACCAAGCTGCTAAAGTCGAGTTAGCGCAATGCATCAGCAAGGGCGGGGACATATTGTTAAAGGATACCCGGAGCAGCTGGGAAAATTCGGGTGAATGCTTCCGGTGGCCGATTGTTTAATGACCGGTTTGCACTTTATCTTTTGCCGTCAGATTTGTTTAAAGGAGTAAAACATGGCACGTTACGAAAACATTCTTGAACTTGAGCCCGATCTTAACGGCGGAGAGTTACGTATCGGCATCGTTATGAGTCGTTTTAACATTGATGTGAGCGACGGATTGCTCGGTGCTTGCACTGCGGAGCTGGTGAAGCGGGGCGTGGAGGAATCGGGCATGTTGCTGGTCACCGTCCCCGGCGCGCTGGAAATTCCCATGGCGCTGCAAAAAATGGCTTTGACCGACCAGTTTGATGCATTGATAGCCTTGGGCGCGGTGATACGTGGCGACACCTATCATTTCGAGGTGGTATCCAATCAATCCACCAGCGGCGTGGCCGCGGTGCAATTGGACACCGGCATCCCTATCGCCAACGGCATCCTCACCACCGATACCGATGACCAGGCATTGGCGCGCATGAGCCGTAAAGGAACCGAAGCAGCGCTGGTCGCGATAGAAATGGCTAATCTGATGCGAGATCTCGACGAAGTGACTCAATAAGCATTATCCAATGACACAGACAAAACCTGACGCCAAACGGACAACCCCGTCGTCAGAACACGCAGGAGATTCGGGCGCAACTACAACCAGGCCGGCCCGGAAAACCCGGCGCCGGCTGGCCCGTGAATTGGCTTTGCAAGGACTTTATCAATGGTGCGTGGCGGGTGGAACCCTTGAGGCCATCGAAACGCAACTGCGCGAGACCAAAGAATTCCCAAGGACAGATGAGAAATATTTTTCAGGTTTGCTGCGAGGCGTTCTGGCGAATGCCGCGGAACTGGAGAAGCTGATTCAGCCTTATCTCGACCGGCCTTTCAAGGAACTCAGTCCAGTGGAGATTGCCATACTGCTCCTCGGTACCCACGAGTTGGAGAGTCATCCGGAAATACCCTATCGAGCAGTCATCAATGAAGCGGTGGAGCTCGCCAAAAGCTACGGCGGCACCGATGGACATAGATATGTGAACGGCGTACTGGATAAATTGGCAGCCAAGCTCCGTGCGGCCGAGGTCAATGCAAGGGCCTGATATCCTTGAAAGCGCATTCCGAATTCGAAATCATCCAGCAGTATTTTTCCCGTCCGGCACCCAGCGCGGTGTTAGGGATAGGCGACGACGCGGCGCTGATCAAGCCGGCAACAGATATGGAGCTAGCGGTTTCCACCGATATGCTGGTATCTGGCCAGCATTTTTTCGCGAATGCCGATCCATGCAAGCTGGGCCACAAATCTTTGGCGGTGAACCTTTCAGACATGGCAGCGATGGGTGCAACGCCGCGCTGGGCCACCCTTTCGCTGGCACTTCCCGAAAAAACGGCGGCGGATGAGGAATGGTTGCAAGCATTCTCCAGTGGGTTTTTCGGGCTTGCCCACACTCATCAGGTAGAGCTTATCGGTGGCGATACCACAAAAGGACCGCTCAATATCTGCGTTACCATCATGGGTGAAGTGGCGAAAGGAAAAGCATTGCGTCGCAGCGGCGCCCGGCCGGAAGACGATATCTGGGTATCGGGCCATTTGGGCGATGCCGCGCTGGGGCTCGCTCACCAGCAGCAGCGCATCACGCTTGAAGCCGTCGAACTCGACGGGTGTCTTTCCGCGCTGCACAGCCCCACGCCCCGGGTCGCCCTGGGGAAGCGATTGATCGGCCTCGCCCATAGCGCTATCGATATTTCTGACGGACTGTTGGCCGATCTGGGGCATATTCTGCAAAATTCAAACGTCGCGGCCGCCATTCACATGGATGAGATAAATTGCTCGGCGTCAATAAAAAAACGCCTTCCCCAGCCGTTGGCCATGCAGTGTTTGATGGCCGGCGGCGATGATTACGAACTCTGCTTTACCGCCCCCCGGGCTGCGCGCGCAAAAATCGAAACGCTCTCCCGCGAAGAGGGAATTCAACTCACCCGCATCGGCAGGATCGACGAAGGCGCGGGTCTGGTTGTGCTGGATGCAGCAGGCGGGGCAGTCAAGCTCCAGGCAAAAGGGTATGATCACTTCCATGTCGAGCAGTCACTCTGACAACGGCGATGATAAGCGGATAGATGACCAAATCGATGGCCGGCCAGCGCCTGAGCCGGAGGTCGAGCCAACCCCGAAATCTGAAGGACCCGAGCTTTTAGCGCAAACCGAACCTGCCCGGCTGCGTCCCAATAAGGATTTTGTGCGGAGCCATACTGCGCATTTCATCGCATTTGGCGGCGGCGCCGGCTTGAGCCCGGTTGCGCCCGGCACGATAGGAACGCTGGTTGCATTCCCCTTGTTCTGGATTTTGGCTCTCTTCTTCGACCCGGTTGAATTTCTCCTGCTGATTGTTGCCTTATTTATCATTGGCATCTGGGCATGCAGCGTTACCGGAAAGGCACTCGGTAATCACGATCATGGAGGTATGGTATGGGACGAGATAACCGCTTTTCTGCTGATACTGCTTTTTACGCCCCATGACCTGCGATGGCAGGCATCCGCATTTCTGCTTTTCCGTGTGTTCGATATAATCAAGCCGCCGCCGATCCGATATTACGATAGAACATTGCGCGGCGGCTTCGGCGTGATGTTTGATGACTTGCTGGCCGCGTTCCTGACACTGCTTTGCCTGGCCGCATGGAAAGCGTTTGTCATATAGGCCGTTTGATACGGATCATTGCAAGGAGTAAATTCGGAAGGGGTGGATGACATGGATGACATGATACTTCAGGATCTCGCCAGACAAGCAGGGATAGCGCTTGCCCAGGAGGAATTGTTGCTGTCGACAGCCGAATCGTGTACCGGCGGATGGCTGGGCCAGGTCATTACGTCGATAGCCGGAAGTTCAGCCTGGTATGAACGCGGCTTTATCACCTATGCTGCCCGCTCCAAACATGAAATGCTGGGTGTGAGCGACGCGACTCTCGAGCAATATGGCGCGGTATCGGAGCAGACCGCATCCGAAATGGCGGCGGGCGCGATTGCGCGGAGCCACGCCCAGGTCGCGGTGTCCATTACCGGCATCGCCGGCCCCGAGGGCGGAACAACCGAAAAACCAGTAGGAACGGTATGTTTTGCCTGGATAATGAAAGAAGGAATGGCACTCACCGAAACTCGATATTTCAGCGGCAACCGCGAGCAAATAAGACGACAATCGGTGGCAGGCGCATTGCAAGGCGTAATAGACCTGTTACACAGCATCCCGCCCAAGGTGGCTTAATCACACCAGGTTCATAGAAGCTCCTGCTTCCTTGAAGTTGTTGCCACTCATGAGGACGCGGAGGCAGAAAATCGCAGTTTCTTCCATTTACAATCTTTTCTTGATAGCCAACTCAAGGCAAGCATAATCCTCCGCGGCTTGCAACAGGCGTTCGCACTGCTTCCCGTTAAGCTCGGATCATTTCTCCCGGTTCAGGTAGACGCAAGCCGCCGCCGGATTGCAAGCCTTGTCGCTCGGCCATAAAGCAAGGCGGCGTGAACTCATCGTCATGCCCTTCCGCTTCCCGGCGGGGGTCACCTATGCGATAATTCACCCTACCCTACAAAGGAAAAACCTCATGGATGAAAACAGAAGCAAGGCACTGGCGGCGGCTCTCTCCCAGATCGAGAAACAGTTTGGCAAAGGTTCGATCATGCGCCTGGGTGCCAACGAAGTTGCCAGAGACATCCAGGTAATTTCCACGGGTTCACTCGGTCTCGATATCGCGCTGGGCGTGGGCGGGCTACCCCGCGGCCGGGTAATCGAAATCTACGGCCCGGAGTCCTCCGGCAAAACTACCCTCACCCTCCAAGTCATCGCGCAAATGCAAAAAATGGGGGGTACTGCCGCATTCATCGATGCGGAGCACGCACTCGATCCCCAGTATGCGCAAAAAATCGGCGTCAATGTGCAGGAATTATTGATTTCCCAGCCCGACAATGGCGAACAGGCGCTGGAAATTGCCGATATGCTGGTCCGCTCGGGCTCGGTTGATGTGGTGGTGGTAGACTCGGTCGCCGCCTTGACGCCGCGAGCGGAGATAGAGGGGGAAATGGGCGAACCGCAGATGGGCCTGCAGGCAAGATTGATGTCCCAGGCTTTGCGCAAACTTACCGCCAACATCAAGCGCAGCAATACCATGGTAATTTTCATCAACCAGATACGCATGAAAATCGGTGTCATGTTCGGTAGTCCCGAAACCAC
>CAJDTP010000067.1_pt1 | contig 16496 bp, 14 predicted proteins | sample 7389851 | NCBI WGS metagenome assembly CAJDTP01 (sample SAMEA7055648, study PRJEB34461) | soil metagenome | biome: terrestrial ecosystem; feature: Peninsula; material: soil | place: Antarctica | collected 2016 | reverse complement strand
CCCACTAAAATTCTTGCGCTTGCTTTCACTCATCACCTGCTCCTTTTTTCAGCAGGCTACCATCTTAATTCATTGTCCGGAAATTGGGGTCCACTATAGGCTTCAAGTTCATTTTGATACGCCGCGAGATATCTTGAACAAGAAAAGAGTAAGACATTAATCGTCTTGGCGAGATATTGGAAGAATTCTGCATCCAGACTTTTTTCGACAGCGCGGGTCGTTGCGCTGGAGTGTGCAACCACCTTGGGCTAACCCAGCCACATCTGTGTGTTTAAGACATTCCAGGGTTTACTATAACAGCCGAGCCAACAAACTCGCGCCAAATTCTTTTATGCGCGTAATCATCGGGCGCTGCCGCCATTTTTCCAATGTAACAAGTCGGGAAGACTTAATATCTTCGTCGAACAATGCTTTCATTTGCGTACCGAACTCTTGACCAAGGATAACCGCATTAATTTCCTGGTTGTGCTCCAGGCTGAGCCAGTCAAGATTGGTCGAGCCTATGGTGGACCAGACGCCATCGATCAGCGCGGTCTTGGCGTGCAATAATGCTCCCTCCCGCTCGTAAATCTTCACGCCGGCGCTCAGTAATTCGTCGTAGTAGGAATGCGACGCATAAAAAACGAGATCCGAATCGGTTTTGTCCGGTAACAGCAATCGCACGTCGACGCCGCGCTGCGCTGCACCCTTCAATGCAGCCAGTAACCTCGGATCAGGCACAAAATAAGCGGTAGTGACATATGCATAGGTTTCAGCGCTCTTTATGGCGGATAGCAACGTAACGTAGATGAGACTGTAAGACTCATCGGGAGAGCTGCCGATGGCGCGCACTACTTCGTTACCCCTCCTGCCTATCCGTGGAAAAAAGGATTTCGACGCTAGCGGCTTACCCTTCTGTTTTTCCCAGGTCGCGAGAAAAAATTTCTGTAAATCACTGACGACGGGTCCTTCGATACGGATATCCGTATCGCGCCACGGTTGGGTATCCTTGGTACGCGGCTTCGACCGGAACGATCCGCTGGAATACACGCTGCTAATATTGACGCCACCCACGAAGGCGATCTGGCCGTCCACTACGAGCAGCTTCCGATGATCACGGCCCAACTCCAGTTTCTTACGAAATGTCAATGGGTTGACAGGGTTGAATTCCAGTACGTTAACGCCGCTGTCGATCAACGGCTTAAAGAACTCTTCAGGAGTAGCGCCCGACCCAACACTGTCGTAAATTAAGTTTACCTGAACACCCTGTTTTTGCTTTTCGATCAATGCAGCAGCGAAGCGGCGGCCAACCTCATCGTCTTCGATGCTATAGGTTTCCATATTGATATTATGTTTCGCGCCCCGTATTGCCGCATACATCGATTTGTAGGTGGCGGGTCCGTCAACCAACAGCTCCACGCTATTGCCCGTAATAAGCGGGCTTCCCGGGAGCTGCTCTGCCTGAGCAAGGTGTCTGGTAAAAATATTCGTTTCAAGGCTGCCGTTTTTGAGATTGGCCAGGACTGCCTTACTTTCCTGGATAGACAGCGCACCGCGTGCGCCATCGACTCGCACCGGACGGTTTGCATGTGCCGTTTTATCTGGACCTGAAAGGGAGCCGCAACCAGCCAGCAGCATGATCATGCAAAGGCTCACTACACATTTCGGGACTGTCATGATTGAGCTTTCTCAGGTTTGTGATACAAACAGCCGGTTTTTGTGGGGTTGGTGATTTTCACCAAATCAACAATTTTGGGAGTGATGCTTCTCTTGCTCATGGAAAATTTAGCCTAAACAATTTAGCTTGTGAATGGCAAGAAGCAAGAATCGTTCCAGAGCAAGTCAATCAAATGTTTATCGGTATGAACCAGAGTGACGTGTGAAGTTCCTCGACACGACCTGATTGAAGATTCAGGTATCGCATGGCATTTCGTTCGCCTCGTCTGTTCCGGTATGAGGCTATGAAATTTAAAGCCGAAGGTTTGATCGTGCTACGTTCGACTGAAATGGATAGGCCACTAATTCGCCCTGAGCGGCTATGAAAGTCACTGGATAGATATCCGGTTCCATTTTCGTGCCACCCTCTGCTCCGTCTGGATAGGCACAGCTCCTGCCCTAAAATATATCGAGCGGCGGCAGAGATGCGCCAATGCTGATTATTGCACTGTACGAAATCGGGCACGTGCTGATTTTCAGTACAGTCGATTACGGCAGACGTTTCCTCTTCGCATTCATGGTTTATAATTCACTCACAGCTCTTCCAGATCGTTTATTCAGTCCCTCGCCAACTAACCTCACCCGTTATCTGTAATCTTGGGGTTCAGTTTGAGGATACCGTAAAGTTTCCATAGTACAGACCGAACATCCGCATTATCCTTAAGGAGACCGGATGCATCTGACAATAACGTTTGCGGTTAACGGAACAGCCCTATTTCGGCTGTTCCTCCGCGTTGTTTCATGAACTGGCCCGCATACCTGCCTTTTTGGCCGCTTGAAGTCAGCCCGGCACTCTGGCTTGCGTTGACGCTGGTTGCCGCCGTACTTGTGGGTGAAGCACTGGTGCGTCACCTGCGGTTGCCGCGTATCGTCGGCTATATCGGTATCGGCGCGCTGTAGCAAGGTAAATCTGCGCTGGCTGAAAGCCAATCCCTGGATTGCCGGCACAAGCCTGCTTGAATCCACCGCCACATTCGCCGTTGTTTTCTCGATGCTGAGCTGGTTTGGTGTTGCCAATATCGCTGCCGCGGTTGTCGCTTCCATTGCAATTGCCACCTCCCCTGCCATTGTGGTACGCATAGTCACCGAGTCACGCGCCCAGGGTCAGGTGACCGACCGGCTTCTGCTGATGACCGCGCTCAATTGTATTTATGCTGTCATCTTCCACAAGCTGGCAGTCGCCGGCATGCATGGCCAAGCCGGCACCAGCGTCATCCATACGATACTGGCACCGCTTTATCTCCTGGGTGGGTCCGCGCTGCTGGCCTGGTTGTTCGGCATTACCTTCGAGCGAATCCACCATTATCTCGGGCAGCATGAGGAAACTTTTTCTTTCGTCCTGTTCGGCATGATTGCCTTTGCGACGATCATGGCTTCGACACTCAAGCTCAGCCCGATCCTCGTCTTGCTGGCTGCCGGCCTCATAACGCGGTACCGGCGGCAGCGCCCGCGGACTTTCCCTCCGCACTTCGGTTCCGCCGGAGCCGTTCTGGTCGTGTTGATGTTTATCGCTAACGGCCTTGCGGCCGACCTCAGCGGGTTGCGCGACAGTTTTCTGCTGGTCTTGCTGCTTATCGCGGCACGCGCAACAGCCAAGCTGCTGGCGGTACTGACATTGGCACATTACAGCGGCATCAGCCTGCGCCAGGCCATGGCCCTGGGAATTGCCCTGATACCCATGTCGAGTGTTGCGCTGCTTCTTACATTGGATACGGCGGTGGACTTCCCCATGTTCGGTTCAGGGTTGGGGCTGGTACTGATGAGCTGCATCGTGATACTTGAGCTTGGGGGCCCCATTCTGGTCCAGATGGCCCTGCGAATGGCCGGGGAAACGCCGGAGAAAAAAACATGAGCCTGATGCCCTTCGCGCCCTCCAGACCCTTGAGCATCGGTGTGGAGCTGGAGCTGCAGCTGCTCAGCTGCAATGACTATAACCTGGCGTCTTCGGCTCCCGATATACTGCGCCGGGTTGAGAAACGTGCGCATCCCGGCGAAATAAAGCCGGAAATGACCCGCAGCATGATCGAGATCAATACCTCGGTGCAACAGGAATATACCGGGCTAGTCGCGGAGCTGCATGCCTTGCGCGACGTTGTATCCGAGGCGGGACGCTTTCTCAACGTCGCGGTTGCGGGTGGCGGCACACACCCGTTCCAGCACTGGAGCGAGCAGAAGATTTTTGATGCGCCGCGCTTCCATCACCTGTCTGAGCTGTACGGCTATCTAGCCAAACAATTCACCATATTCGGTCAGCATGTCCACATCGGTTGCCCCGGGCCCGACGAAGCGCTTCATCTAATGCATATGCTGTCGCGCTACGTCCCGCATTTTATCGCACTGTCGGCCAGTTCTCCGTTCGTACAGGGGCACGATACCGGGTTCGCCTCGGCACGGCTGAATTCGGTATTTTCCTTCCCGTTGAGCGGGCGGGCTCCTTTCGTACTGCGCTGGGATGAATTCGAACGTTTTTTTGGCAAGATGACCGGCACCGGCGTGGTCGAATCAATGAAGGATTTTTACTGGGATATCCGCCCCAAGCCAGAGTTCGGTACTATCGAGGTGAGAGTGTGCGATACGCCTCTTACCGTTGAAATTGCCGCTGCCATTGCCTGCTATATTCAGGCGATGTCGCGTTATATCATGGTGGAGCAGCGCACGCCTCCGGAAGAGGACGATTATCTGGTTTATACGTTCAACCGCTTCCAGGCCTGCCGTTTTGGACTCGAAGGTGTTTTTATCGATCCGCGTACCCATGAGCAGCGCAGCATTCGTGAAGACATTACCGATATGCTGGCGCGCATTGCGGACCATGCCCGGGAATTGCACGCGGTGGAAGCAATGGACCGTGTTCGCGAGATATTACGAGCAGGCAATGGCACAAGCTGGTTGCGTCGGGCCTATGCGCGGGAACATTACCTTGCCGATGTCATGCAACTGCAGGCCGAGTTGTGGATGGGAAAGTAATTTTTTTAGCGTGATGCGCTAGTGTAGTATTTCATTCTTGCTGGCACTTTAGAATTCTCCTAAACCCGCATAGATGAACGTTTTCATACGTTTCCATTAGAGTGAAACACTACACTAGATACGGCTGTTGTTAGGTAAGAATACTGACTGAACGTTAAAATAGCGGGGTCGATTTCAGCCAGGGTGCAAAGAAGGCAAATATATATTTATATGTGGCGAAGAACACAACAGGAATGCGGCAATCTAATTATTCTTGATATTCCTTTATGTACCCTACCCAGACTCTAAATGACGCGCCCGTTACTTATCGGATTGTCACCGCGTATCCTGCATCAACCGCCTGCGGAATTAGGCTTCCGCAATAAAACCCTGCAATACCTTGAGCAAAGCGTCGCCCACTGGATAATGCGTCGCCGTGCTCTGGCGTTCATGCTGCCCGCCATAGAAACGGGCGGCGTCGAACGCTCCAGCGTGCGCATCAGCGACTATGTCAGGGAAATAGATGGACTGGTGCTGCAAGGGGGGGCGGACGTCAGTCCGATTTCATACGGCGAAACGCCTGTACGGCCCGAATGGTCAGGAGATCGGGTGCGCGATCTTTATGAAATGGAGCTCTTTTGGGAATGTGTCGTACAGGGAAAACCCGTCCTGGGCATTTGCCGCGGGCTACAGCTTATCAACGTGGCATTGGGCGGAAGCCTTTATCAGGATATCGCCACCGAGCACCCAAACGCCATCTCGCATGTCGACCAGGCTTTGTATGATCAGCATCGTCATCCGGTTCTAATCGAGGAGAACTCCCGATTGGCGAGGCTGTACGGTGAGGGTTATCAACATCTCGTCAACAGCATTCATCACCAGGCGATCAAGCGGCTGGGACGAGACTCGGAGATCGAGGCAGTCTCCAGCGATGGCATTATCGAGGCAATACGCATGCGTGGGTCATGCTATGTGACCGGATTTCAATGGCATCCCGAGTTTCATGGCAGCACCAGCGAACTGCTCGATTCGGGACCCATACTGGACGATTTTCTCGCCGCCGCTGAAAAGCAGCGCAGGTAAATCGGGTACCCATGCCCTCGCACGCTCACACGAGGTTGCGAGGTAGGTCGGGCTCTGCCCGACGGACAACGAAATGATATCGGGTAGGTCGGGCTCTGCCCGACGATTGTAGAAATGTCGGGCAGAGCCCGACCTACTCCGGCCGGAAAATTTGTGTCAGAGGTAGGTCGGGCTATGCCCGACATCACGCATTGAATCGTGCGGCCGGCTGCTTTCTACTTGCCGCTGCTTAAAACAGCGGTGCAGTATATCGGTTCCCTAGACTTGTACGGTCTGCTCGGCAATAAACGCCTTGATGGCATCGGCGTCGGCATTCATCACGACATATCGCTGCGGCATGCTTTCAATATTTTCATACCCCGCCGGACGCGCCGGTTCCTGTCCTATGGCCTCGATAATGCTCTCGGAAAATTTGACGGGTAGTGCGGTCTCCAGGCAGATCAGGGGCACCCCGACTTCGCGGTATTCCAGACCCACCTTCAAACCGTCCGCGGTGTGCGGGTCCACCAGCATGCCATATTGTTCATATATTTTGCGGATGGTCGCGATGCGGGCTGCGTGATTACTGGTTCCCGACACAAGACCGAAGTTCTTCACTTTCTCCCATAACGGTGTAGCAGCGAGATCGAAAGCGCCGCCCTGGTCCACTGACCGCCATAGTTCCTTCACCTTGGACGCATCCCGTTCTGTCAGGTCAAAAATGAAACGCTCGAAGTTGGATGCCTTGGAAATGTCCATCGAGGGGCTGCTGGTCTGCTGCGTCTCTCCCGTGGCGCGGGGCCGATAGCACCCCGTCCTGAAGAATTCATCCAGTACGTCATTTTCATTGGTGGCAAGTATCAACTTCCTGATGGGCAGGCCCATCATCCGTGCAACATGGCCTGCACAGATATTGCCGAAGTTTCCCGATGGCACGGCAAACGATACCTGCTCGCTATTCGAACGGGTAGCCTCGAAATACCCTTTGAAATAATAGATGATCTGCGCGGCGATACGCGCCCAGTTTATCGAATTGACGGTGCCGATGCGGTATCTTTGCTTGAACACGGAGTCGTTGCTGACCGACTTGACGATGTCCTGGCAATCGTCGAATACGCCGCGAACGGCGATATTGAAGATGTTCGGGTCTTGCAGCGAAAACATTTGCGCGGTCTGGAACCGGCTCATCTTTCCTTGGGGAGAAAGCATGAACACGCGAACGCTGCGCTTGCCGCGCATGGCGTATTCCGCGCTGGGGCCTGTATCGCCGGAAGTTGCGCCGAGAATATTCAGACGTTCTCCGGTTTTCGCCAGAACGTACTCGAACAAGTTACCCAGCAATTGCAGGGCAATATCCTTGAATGCCAGCGTCGGCCCGTTCGACAATCGCAGAATGTGCAACCCTGGTTCCAGCGTCACAAGGGGCGTAATTTCCTCACTCTGAAACGCTTCAGCGGTGTAAGTCCGCGTAATGATGGCGCGCAAATCGGCGGCAGGAATATCGTCTGCAAAACGTGAAATGATCTCGAACGCGAGCTCCTGATAATTCAGGGCGCGCAATCTTTCCAGCTCGGCGGCATCGAACTTCGGGTAGGTTTCAGGCATCACCAACCCACCGTCAGGCGCAAGCCCACCCAGGAGAATCATGGAAAATTTTTTCGGCGGCATGCCACCGCGAGTAGAAATATAACGCATTGTTTTCACCACAACAGGATGCTGGAACGACTCTCACATATCACTTATGCCACGCCAGCCTCGGCACGAGGCATCGTGCCCGCACGCCCGGTTTACCAACTTGCCGCTGTCGATTGCCGGTATCGTGCATTTTTTGAAGCACCAGGGATGGTCCCGAATTACTTGCTGCTTAAATTTTCCAGCCGGATACGCTTTTTTATTTTCGCGATCGCGGCATTAATATTTTTTTCAACCGCCAAGTGGGTGAGCATGATGATATCCACCTGATCTTCACCCTCGCTGGGCTCTTTCTGCACCATTGCGTCGATGGAAATGCCCAAGTCGGCAAGTACGCGGGTGATGTCGGCCAGCGCCCCGGGTTTATCCATCACTCGCAAACGAAGGTAGTATGAAGTCTCCACCTCCTCCATCGTCAGGATGGGTGTATCCGAAAGCAGGTCGGGCTGAAAAGCGAGATGAGGAACACGATGTTTGGGATCGGCAGTATGCATGCGGGTTACATCCACCAGATCCGCCACCACCGAACTGGCGGTAGGCTCGGCGCCCGCACCCGCGCCGTAATATAAGGTGGCGCCTACCGCATCGCCTTTCACGACGATCGCGTTCATGACACCCTCCACATTGGCTATCAGCCGCCGCGTAGGGATCAGCGTTGGATGAACGCGCAACTCGATCCCCTTGGGCGTGCGCCGTGTAATGCCTAGCAGCTTGATGCGATAGCCCAGTTCCTCTGCATAGCGAATATCTTCGCGGGTCAATTTAGTGATGCCTTCGGTGTAAACCTTATCGAACTGCATGGGAATCCCGAACGCGATGGCCGCCATGATGGTGAGCTTGTGTGCGGCGTCGATACCTTCGATGTCAAACGTGGGATCGGCCTCGGCATAGCCCAGTTTTTGCGCCTGCTTCAGCACGGTATCGAATGTCAGCCCTTTTTCGCGCATTTCGGACAGGATGAAATTACTCGTGCCATTGATGATGCCGGCAATCCATTCGATACGATTCGCGGTCAACCCTTCGCGCAATGCCTTGATAATCGGTATGCCACCTGCTACCGCCGCCTCAAACGCAACCATTACGCCTTTTCTCTGCGCAGCCGCGAAGATTTCGGTGCCATGCGAGGCCAGCAGTGCCATGCTTGCCGTTTTCGATGGCCTTCAGCGTCAATTCCTTCGCCACGGTGTAGCCACCGATCAGTTCGACGACGATATCGATATCCGGATTCGTCACGACTTCATTCGCGTCGGCGGTGACCACGACGTCATTACCCGCGATATTGCGCGCCTTCTCCAGGTCGCGATCGGCGATCATCCGGATGACGATGCCGCGTCCCGCACGACGCGTGATTTCCTCCTGATTGCGTTTGAGCACCGCGAAAGTGCCGCCGCCGACGGTGCCGATACCTAGCAGGCCTACATTGATGGGTTTCATATTTAGCGCATTAAAAATAAGATTGGCGGATGGGCGGGTATTTCGATATACAGTCGGGTTTATCCCTCCTGCTGCGTTTTTAAAGTTTTTTCAGGCTGTGCTCAAGTTCGGCATCGCCTGCGATACCGCTCAAGGAAATTCGCTATGCGGCCGATTGCTTCGGTTAGGTCATCGCTGTTGGGCAAAAAAACCACACGAAAGTGATCGGTGGATGGCCAGTTGAAACCACTGCCCTGCACCAGCAGGACCTTCTCTTCCAGCAGCAGATCCAGCGCAAACTGCTCGTCGTCCTCGATCGGATACATTTCGGGATCCAGGCGCGGGAATAAATACATCGCTGCCTGTGGCTTGTAGCACGTAACGCCGGGAATATCGGTCAGCAATTTCCAGGCGAGATCACGCTGCCGCATGAGCCGCCCTGTCGGCATCACCAGGTCCTTGATGCTCTGATAGCCGCCGAGCGCGGTCTGAATGCCGAATTGCGAGGGAACGTTTGCGCATAGGCGCATGGACGCAAGCATCGTCAGCCCCGATATATAATCGCGGGCAAATTGTTTTGTTCCCGAAACCACCGCCCAGCCGGAGCGAAACCCGGCGGCACGATAATTCTTGGATAAGCCATTCAAGGTGACAAATAGAATGTCGTCCGCCAGCGAAGCTATCGAAGTGTGCGTGGCGCCATCGTACAGCACTTTATCGTAAATTTCATCCGCATAAATGATGAGCTGATGCTGACGGGCGATCTCGATAATTTCACGCAGCACGTCATCCGGATAAAGCGCGCCGGTAGGATTATTGGGGTTAATGACAACGATGGCGCGCGTGTTCGGCGTAACCTTCGAACGTATATCGTCCAGGTCCGGCAGCCATCCGGATTGCTCATCGCATACATAATGCCGCGCCGTGCCACCCGCCAATACCACCGCCGCTGTCCACAACGGATAGTCGGGGGAGGGGATCAGCACCTCGTCGCCGGTATTCAACAGCGCCTGCATCGCCATCACGATCAACTCGGAAACGCCGTTGCCGATGTAAATATCCTCCATCCGCACGTCCTGGATGCGCTTTTCCTGCGTGTAATGCATGATCGCCTTGCGTGCGGCGAACAAGCCTTTCGAGTCGCAGTAGCCGGACGCGGCGGAGAGGTTATGAATGACATCCTGCAGAATCTCCTCGGGCGCATCGAAACCGAATGATGCCGGATTGCCGATATTGAGCTTGATGATGTAATGCCCTTCCTCTTCCATTTGTCTCGAACGGTCGAGCACCGGCCCGCGGATGTCATAACATACATTCGCCAGTTTGCTGGATTTCAGGATGGGTCGCATGAATGGAAAAGACCTGATTGGTAATAGCGCTGGTAAGCGCCGGTAGAAGATAACCTAATGGTGGAGGATTTGAAATTCAAAGCTTTGCGGTTTCCATCGCAGGTACCGAAAATCCTCGCCCTGCGTTGTTCCCCTTAATTGACACAAAAACTTTATCAAGGCGCAAAAAAGATGTAATGTTACCCGACACGCCAATCTGCCGCAAATGGAGCCTTACGTGAAGTTGCATCTTTCCGTGTTTTCCGAACAAAATATGTTCACCGGCTACGGGGCCGGGTACGTCGTGGTCAATAAGGCGCGCTATGAACAAAGCCTGATCGTATTGCCCGATCGCCTGATTGAAAATTGGGACGCTAAAACCTTTGAACAGCTCACGGCCGAGCATTTCGAATTCGTGCTCTCGCTGCAACCTGAAATGGTATTGTTCGGGACGGGAGCCACCCTGCGCTTTCCTCATCCGACACTGACGAGAACACTCATCGAGTCACGCATCGGCGTCGAGGTAATGGATACCGCCGCCGCATGCCGCACCTACAATATACTGACAGCCGAGGGACGGCGGGTGGCGGCCGCGCTGCTTATCCAGACCGAATAAGTCGGCGAATTTCCGTCCAATTTGTTCGATCACGCCTCGCTCGACGATCTTGAACCCTGCCGGCAGCGGTGGCAGCAGAGGCGCCGCATGAGTTACGCCGCCATTCGGATACGGTACGGAGGATATGGCTGGCCGCCTTTGTTTATTCGCGTGCTCCCAATTGGACCGGCGTGGGGCGGACCACAACCTGCGCAAGATTCTGCATCGCCTGGCCGACCCCTGCCACACCACCCGGCATGCGGGTCCGCACCGGGCGGTTCGAGAAGTTGAGGTCATGAGAGACGGGGTACGCCGAGGCGATCAAAGTAGGCGATGGTCATGACCGTTTTCAGCAAGCCATCGCTGTTGCGCCACCGTCGCCGATGCGCCGAGCGCACGCAGTTCCCGGTACATGGTCTTGCCACGCTTCCAGTGCTTGAGCTGGATCGCCCGCAACCGATGCCGCAACCATTCATCCAGACGCAGCCAGATGCGTGGCGTCTGCGCCAACCCGAAATAGGTTTTCCAGCCCAACAGATAAGGCCGCAATCGTTCGACGACCTCACCCATGCTGCGCCCACCCGAACGCCGCGTCAGTTGCCGCACCCGTTGCTTGAACGCCGCCAGCGGCTTAGCGGCCACTTTGCGCTTAACCCCATCCTTGGCAAACCAGAAACTGTAACCTAGAAACTTGCGACCCACCACGCTGGCCACCGCGCTCTTGGTCTCATTGACCGTCAACCGCAGTTTGGTGTAACACCGGCGCAGCAGTTCCATCACCCGCTCGCCCGCGCGCCGACTGCGCACATAAACGTTGCAGTCGTCAGCGTAGCGAACGAAGCAATGGCCGCGTCGCTCCAGCTCCTTATCCACCTCGTCCAGCAGGACGTTCGCCAGTAGCGGCGACAACGGGCCGCCTTGCGGCGTGCCTTGATACCGCTCCTGCACCACCCCATCGCTCATGATCCCGCTGTTCAGGTACGCCCGGATCAGCCGGATCACTCCGGTGTCGCCGATGCGTTTCTGTAGACGGTCAATGAGAATGTCGTGATTGACCCGGTCAAAGAACTTCTCCAGGTCAACGTCCACCACAACCCGACGGCCAGATTGTACGTACGACTGCGCGGCGAGTACCGCGTCGTGCGCACGCCGTCCCGGCCGGAAGCCGTAGCTGTGCTCGCTGAAAGCAGGGTCGAGAATCGGTTGCAGCACTTGCAGCAGCGCTTGCTGGATCAGCCGATCCGTCACCGTCGGGATGCCAAGCTCGCGCTCGCCACCGTCGGGTTTCGGGATCGTTACCCGTCGTACCGGACTGGGCCGGTACGTTCCCGACAACAGTTGTTCGCGGATCACGGGCCACGTGGTTTGCAGATGGCGAGCCGTCTGGTCTATGTCCAGTCCGTCCACGCCGGCTGCGCCTTTGTTGGCCCGCACTCGCTTGAGCGCCCGTTGCAGGTTCTCTCTCGTCAGGGCTGCCATTAGCAGCACCGACCCTGTGCTCCCGGTTTCAGGTCGTGGGCAGCTTGCTTCGTCGGGCATCTGACGCTTTGCTTGCTGCATCGACATGGCCTTGAACACTTCTCCTCGTTCGGCCCTTCGCTCCCGACTGGCAGCTACTACGGCCTCTGCTGTCTTCTCGCTCCGGTTCAACACCGTCACCCTTTCGGGCACAAGGCAAGATCTCCCCAGGTAAGAACGCACTCCTTCGCTGCACAACCGCCGGATCTACGCCACCTCGCCTTGATCACGAGAGCTTTGCGGTGATTAGCCCGCTCGCCCTGCAAGGCAGCGCCTTCTATCCGGTTCTTGTTCATCGGCTCGCAGTTTCGCTTCACGCTTCCTCCCCACACTCAGTCACCCTCATGCAGTTGCGCTTCGCTTCGTTCGCTGTCGGAAGGACTAACTATCCACCCCGATTTTGCATACTAGCGCCCAAAGCGCGATGCCTTGAGTTCCACATCGGCACGCGCCCAGGCCTTGTTGAAACGTGCCTCGATGAGCGTAGCCTGATCGTCCTTCTTCTGCGCGCGCAACGCTTGCATCAATCCGTAAAGCGCCCATCCGCTGTTGCGATTCCGCCGCAGGTCTTCCCAATACACGGTCTCCGCTTCGGCCGGACGTCCTGCTTCCAGCAAAATTGCACCCAGCGTCAGCCGTGGCGGCGCATTGAATTCCGACGGTTCCGTGTATACCAGGGCGTCTTCAACGCGAACCGCCCGTTCAAGGTACGTGATGGCCTGATCGAACTGGCCGCGCGCCGCGGCGATCTCGCCGGCGAGCACTTCGGGTGCAGCACTCAACACGGTGCGCGCGGTATTTTTCGAGAAGAGCGGGAGGTCCAGCGCTGCGTCGCGACAAATGCGAGGCCGCGCACATAGTGCCAGCTTCCTTTCAAAAATAGGTTGGTGGATGGCGGGGCGGGTTCTTCGAGAATTTCCTTCCAGTACCCGAACCTCGCAAGCGCCCAGTATGGCACCATGCGGAATATCGCTGTCAGCGGCATCGCCTCCAGCACTGCATCATCTACCTTGCCGGCAACTTCCCGTGCAGATTTTATTGCAACCTTGCTTTGACCATCCCCAGTCGCTGCGAACCAGAGGAAGTGAATGTTATGCGGGTAGTACATCATGGGGTATATCCCCTGGGCACGGCACTGCGTGATGTAATCCTCGTCGGCAGCGATGGCAAGCTGATTGCTCTTCATCGAGTCGGCATATCGGCCCACGCGCTGATAGATGTGCGATGACATGTGTATCATGTGCCCCGCCGCCGGCATCAGCGTCAGCAGGGTATCGGCCGCCTTCTCCGCCCGCTCGGGCGTGCTTGTCGGCTCCATGATGTGAATATACATATGCAGCGCGCCTGGATGCCTGGGATGACGCCGCATCACTTCTTCGGTGAGCGCCACGATTTTGGCTGTGCCCTCGTATGGGTAGCCATCACGCATCCAGTAGCCCCAGGGACGCAGATCCATCACCGACTCCACATAAAGCATCGCGATATCCGGGTCGTCCGGAAAACGCAGGTGCACTTCCCGCATCGCCTCCGCATACGCCCTGTTGTTCGCCGTCCGGTTCTCGGCATTCCCCGAGTAACGCTTTTCGAGGGCGCTGATAAGCGCTTTCTCCCTGGGCGATGCCTTGGCCATGAGCGACCTGGCCTGCTGCACGATCTGCAGAGCCTGTGGCTCCTCGTTTGGTTCCATCATCGCGTTGATATTGGGGCCGAGCACCAGTGCCTGGCCCCAGTAAGCCATCGCAAGGCCGGGGTCGAGCCGTGCCGCCTCGCGGAATGCCCGGCGTGCCTCGGCATGGTTGAAGCCATAGGCGAGATTCAGGCCCTGATTAATATATTGCTGCGCCAACCTGTTGCGCGTGCTGACAGGGAATGTGTGTGTACCCAAGTTCTGCAGCCTGGGTGCGAGTTGGCCATCCGGGCCCGGCTTGTTCGCCATATCGGGTTGCACGTAATGCTGGTGGCCGCCTCCAGATCCTGCGGAAGCTTCGCGCTTTTTGGCCGAGGCCACGTCGCCGGCCTCGGCGAATGCAGCGGGAATACCCGCGACGGCCAGGGCCAGAATTAATATCGTTGAACGAACGGCACCGGATTGCATGGACACTATCTCCTCTTCTGAAGAACTGAATATATATGACCGGTCGTTTTTTTATCAAGAAAAAAATTAGGGTCTAAAAAAATCACCGAGTAGATCCTCGCAGCACTGCTTGATCGGTGCGGATGATTTTTCTATTTTCATCCTCAATAAAGCACCCTGCCAGGTATTCGTCAGCAGATCAGCCATCTCTTCCGGAGATTTGTCCAATCTCACCGTACCCTGTTGCTGCGCCTTGGCAAGGCCGGATTGCAATAAATTCCGGTAACGGGTAACCGCGGACTGGAGAGATTTCCGGCAAATTTCGCTGGTATCGCCTATTTCCCCCATCAGATTACCCATGAGGCAACCGCCTTTAAACTCATTCCTCTCGAGCTCCAATATGAGCTCGTCAAAATAACGCTTTATAGCACCGAGCGCATCATCATCGGCTGCTTCCAGGTGAGCGGTCAGTTGTACGATAAATGGGTTGGCATAGTGTTGAATGACCTCCGCACCAAAATCCTCCTTGCTGCCAAAGTAATTGTAAAAAGAACCCTTGGGAACCTTTACCGCATCCAGGATTTCCTTGAGCCCCGTGCCATGATAACCCTGGCTCCAGAGCATGGCGACTCCCTGGTTCAGCAGGTTTTCCCTGTTGCTTTCCTTTCTGGTTGACTTGAGCATGGGCCAATAATACGACCGGTTGTATTAGATGTCCAGAAAAATGATATTCCCGCTTATCAGACCACGGGCGTGGCGGCAGCGGTATCGGGCACTTCGGGGCTTTTATTACAGCCTCAAGCCATACGATATGGTGGGCGGTGTCACGCCAGATGCACTTCGCACATCCGCACGCGCTGGGCGTTTATCCTGCGAGCCGCCTAAGGGAGAAGCAGGCGAAAAAATTGGGTTTCACTTCCTTGATTGCCCCATTTACTTCGGATCGCCAGCGGTCAAAGACTCCTTTTGTACCCGCTCGCGCCATTTTCCGATCCAATCGGGTAGATCGGCGGCCAGCATAGGCCGCGACATGAACGTCCCTTGAGCCAGATCGCATCCCGTGCTGCGCAGAAGATCCCAATCGTTCCGGTCTTCGACTCCTTCCGCCACGACCTCCATCTCCAGTTGTCTTGCCAGAGACAGGCTGGCGTCATACATTGCGCGTAATGTTTCGTCTTTCCAGGCGCCATGCACAAAGCCTTGGTCGATCTTTAGTTCGTCGAAGGGAATGTCGCGCAATTGTGCCAGGGAAGAGTGCCCGGTGCCGAAATCATCAATGGAAAGACGGAAGCGCTTCAAGCGCAGCCGCGTCAGAATCTCGAGCGGCGCTCGCGTATCCTGCATCAACCGGCTTTCCGTTACCTCCAGCACCACGTTATGCGGCGCCACACTCAGCTTTGTCGTGATCTCGGCGACAAAATTGAGAAAATCCAGGGATGCCAGATTGTCCATCGATACATTGACGGCAATCCGCAATGGCAGGTGCGCTTCTTCCCAGGCTTTCGCCTGCGTCATCGCTCCCGTGAATACCACTTGAGTCAGCTTATCGATCAGACCGGACGCCTCGGCTATGCTGATGAACTCGTCTGGAAAGATGAGGCCATCCACAGGATGAAGCCATCGCGCCAGCGTCTCGACACCGATCAACTCGCCGGTGGCAACCGCTACTTTCGGTTGGTAATAATTGATCAGTTCGCCACTGTCGATGGCGACTCTCAACTCATCTGAGCTGTACACTTTCTTCGCCACACCGGTGGCTTCGGCGGGGGGTGGCGTCCACTTCTCCAGCATCGCGGATAATGCATCCGGTTTGACGGGCTTATGCAGGTATCCCAGTATCGGAATTTTATGTGCCCGCACCAATTTCTCGGCAGTTTGCAGCATGCGCTCGTCCTCGCCGCTGATCAGGATAAGGCTACCGGAATAATGCCGGTCGACGAGGTGCCGCACAAACTCGATCCCATCCATTTCCGGCATATTGAGGTCCAGCAGGATCAGATTCGGCCGCGCTTTCTCATCGGTTATCTGTTCCAGGGCTGAACGCCCGCTATCGCAAAATATCACCGAGGTAAACCCCAGGTTCAACAGGATACGCCCCAGCAGCTTGAGCATGAAAGACTCATCGTCAAGTACCAGAATATTGACTGCGGATCTATCTGTCATGGCGTTCGCTCTT
>CAJDTP010000004.1_pt1 | contig 17700 bp, 22 predicted proteins | sample 7389851 | NCBI WGS metagenome assembly CAJDTP01 (sample SAMEA7055648, study PRJEB34461) | soil metagenome | biome: terrestrial ecosystem; feature: Peninsula; material: soil | place: Antarctica | collected 2016 | reverse complement strand
GAGGATCACTATGCGAAAGTAATGATCGACCTGGAGGATTCCTATACGGGCGCTACCCGCACCATCTCGTTGCAAGTACCCGAAGTCGACGGCCAGGGACATGTATCGACGCGCGAACACAAGCTCAACGTCGTCATCCCGAGCGGTATTCGACCCAAGCAGTATATTCGCCTTGCAGGACAGGGCGCACCGGGCCAAGGACAGGGCAAACGCGGGGACCTGTATCTTGAAGTTGAATTTCGCCCGCACCCCTACTATCGGGTGGAGGACAATGACGTCTATCTCGATCTGCCGGCGGCGCCATGGGAAACTGCCTTGGGCGCCACCGTGAAAGTGCCTACACCCGGCGGAACAATTGAACTCAAGATACCTCCGGGTTCCGCTACAGGAAGCAAGTTGCGGTTGAAGGGACGCGGCATCCCCGGCAAAGCGCCGGGAGATTTCTATGTGGTATTGCGTATCGTGTCTCCGCCAGCCACCGATGAAGCAGCCAAATCACTTTACCGGAACATGGCCGAGCAGTTCAAGTCTTTCAATCCCCGGGCCAAACTTGGAGTGCCGCCATGATGGATGAAAACAGAGGGCCGGATATTCCGCCTGGAAGACCGCCCGGGACGCAAACCGGGCTCAGCGCAATCATTATCGATGAACAGAACGCCCTGACGCTGTCCGAACTTAGCCGCGCCTGCGCCGTACAAACCGGCTATATCATCGAACTGGTTGATGAAGGCTTGCTCACTCCAGAATCTGCGGAAGAGCATGAGCCTCAGCGCTGGCGCTTTACGGGCACGCAAATGCGCCGCGCCCGAATGGCGTTGCGGCTGCAGCACGATCTTGGCGTCAACCTTGCCGGCATAGCGCTGGCTCTGCAGTTGCTGGACGAAGTTGAAATGCTGCGAACACGGCTAAATGCCATAGATGCGGTGATGAGTAATGATGATGTAAATAGCCGGTAATGGCAGATATGGCCAGCCTGACATCATCCGGTAGAAAGCCAGGCAGGACGTTCGCACCACCTGACTAAGAGCCGGGGCCTGGCCAATAAAACAACAGATCGGGTTAATTTCTTACTCTGATTATTCTTCGAGCTACTGGGTTTTACTCTCCCCGGCGAGCAGCTCGCCTACCTGATTGGCCAAGTCCACTGCAAGCTGCCTGAACGTTTCGCCTTCTTCCAGTCCGTCGAGGAAGCGATGGGGAATACCCGACAGTCCGGCTTGCGCTCCGGCTAGCGCTCCAGTCAAAATGGCGCGCGCCTGGTTTTGCCCTCCGCCATTCACGGCGTGCAGCACAGCCGAATCAAAGTCCTGAGGAAAGCGGGCAGCCAAGTAGTAGGCTGCGGGAAGTTGGTGATAGATGACGCAAGGCAGCCGTATACGAGGGATACCTTCCACGGTGGCTCTATTCGTATCCCCGGATCCGTGGCGGCGGTGGCAACATACGAATTGTGATCCAGTCACTTTAGTCGCGGTGAAGCTCCTCCAGGTCATAGTACCAGTGGGGGCCGAGGCCCAGAGCGTCTCCGATAAAGGCGCCCATGATGGCGCCAGCAGCACGGTCTTGAATGGCGGGTTTGGCCATGATTCTGATCCTCCTCTGGTTAAACTGGATTTCTGAACAAATAGGTTAAACAGGTTGGAAACGTACGTTTATGCCAAACTGCACCGATCCGCTCCCAGTGGGGTGGCTATCGCGAATAGACTACTCTTTCAATGGCGATATGAGCAAGCCGATTTTCGTGCATAGCCTTCTCCCCACTGCTGAATGCCGAATGCTGAATGCATTAACAGGATCCAAGAGCAGTCGTGGTTAGTACGAGCGGGCGCCTTTATGTACGACAACGAACGGACGAGCAATCAACTAACTCATACTATTCAAGCTTTGGTATTCGCCCCCAATCGCCCCCAATGAAAGAGGGAGCAATATCCCCATGGAACGAATCAGGAGCTGATAATGGAAAAGGAACCGTTTATCAAGTTAACCTGGCGCGGCCATGAAACGATCGAATCAATACCACCATTGTTGGATGATGCGCGGCAGATAGAAATTATCCTGCCAGCCAACTATAACCACTCTTTATTTTGCGCGCTTCATCCTGACGAGCCTCCAGCTCAGCTGGAAGAAATTGATGCTTCGGGTGGCCCGGAGATTCTGGCGGTCATCGCGACTGTCAAAGGACTGGAAGAGTTTATTGCACTCGCAAGAGCGCTGGCCACCGCGCATATCGAGGTGCAGATCGTCAGTCCGCCGAGTGTGATAATCAAGCCCACCGGGCATCTCAACACGTAATGGCCCATTCCGCCATCCTGAAGCCAGGCGCTAATTGTTGGCGCGTCGAACATGCCGATCGGGCCGTATTTCGCGTGGATGGGGCTGAATTTTTTCGGGCTTTTCGCGAAAAGGCATCATGACTACCGTTATCGTTCGCATCATTCCACTCGTGTCGTTTTCGGTCATCAATATGATCGCAAGGGCCTCGCAAATTCGCTTCCGCGATTTTGTAATCGGCAGCGCTATCGGATTACTGCCGGGGATGGCAGGAATATCCTTATTTATAGATCGGCTCGCTGCCACGATGCAGAAACCTGACTTACCGGCCTTTGCGGTATTGGCAACCGTTGTCGCCGCCATTATCGTCAGCCGCTGGACATTCTGGCGATGGGAAGAACGCCAACGAAACTACCGATTTAGAGCGCGCGCCGATTATGCGGATACCTGATATGAATTTGTAGCCCGGCGAGAACACTGCAACACTAAACACCAGCGCGGCAGCTTGCTCGTACTCTATTCTTCATGACAGAAAAATTAATCTTTAATCTGTACGTAATTTATGCACCTTACGCTGGTTACATACAATATACACGCCTGTGTCGGCACAGACGGCCGCTTCGATCCTGCACGCATCGCAGACGTGCTTCGTGAGCTGGACGCAGATGTCGTGGCGCTGCAGGAAGTGGACCACCATCATGTCGACGGTTATGACCTGCTGGATTATCTGGCTGCGAAAACCGGCTTGACCGCCATTGCCGGCCCTACCCTGCTGCGTGAATCCCGGCATTATGGAAATGCCATATTGACCAAGCTTCCCATTTTGACGGTCAATCGCGTCGACCTGACCATTCCCGGCCGCGAACCGCGCGGCGCGCTTGATGTGACTCTCGACGGTAGAGAACGGCATGTGCAAGTGGTCGCGACCCATCTCGGGCTCAAGCCCTGGGAAAGGCGCCAGCAGGTGCGCCAATTGCTCAAGCTGTTCGATATCGGTTCCAAGGATATTTATGTGCTGCTGGGCGATTTAAACGAATGGTTTCTCTGGGGACGTCCCCTGCGCTGGCTACACGGCCACTTCCTATCCACGCCCCATATCGCGACCTACCCTTCGCGCCAGCCCTTCATGGCCCTCGATCGGCTTTGGGTACATCCGCGTCGCCGGCTCGCAAAATTGGAGGTCCACGTCAGCAGCCTCGCAAGAATTGCGTCCGACCACCTTCCCTTGAAAGGTACTATTGAAATCTAGCGCGAGGATGGACCTCATCCTCGCGTTTTCCTGAGTGTTATATCGCGGTGTTACAGTCTCGTCGGCCTGCCCCAGAATTCTAATAGCTAAATTCGGGAATTGACGCGATTGGTACACATAGCTTCAGCGGGTCATCGGAAGTGGCTCGAACCCAAAGTGAGCGTAAAACCCTGCAGCTGCCTCATCTTTTGCGTCGACAAAAAGTGCAAAGCCTCCCACGTGGCTTGGCCAGAATCTGGAGTACTTTTGCACTACGTGTACAACCGCACAGATCGCGTGCGGCGGGGAGTGCATTATTTGAAAAGAGGTACGATTTGCTGCTGTGTTCACTCGGCTGTATAGGTAAAAAGCGGACAAATTTTCTCTCGCAGTTGAGCGAGTCTTCCAGCCCAAGTACCAAGCCAGGTAAAGCTCGCGAATGAAAAGAACTTTCGGAACAGTGGTGGGCATCTACTTGGAGGAAATTATAATGTTAAAAAAAATTGTAACGATCGCTGCGGTTACCGCCGGGGGACTCATGCTATCAAAAAAAATCAAGAAATCTCGCGGTCTTGAAAACACGTCGATGATGGAAGACTCGATCGAGATTAATTTGCCGATAAGCACGGTTTACAACCAATGGACACAGTTCGAGGATTTTCCCCGCTTCATGAAAGGAGTATGCGAAGTGCGGCAAATCGATGACACGCATTTGCACTGGCGCGCAAAAATCGGCGGTAAAGAAACGCAATGGGATGCTGAGATCACGGAGCAAGTACCGGAAACACGAATTGCCTGGCGCAGCACGAGCGGCGCTAAAAACGAAGGCGTCGTCAAGTTCTACAAGATATCCGATTCGATAACCCGGATCGTGCTGCAAATGGATTATGGTCCCAAGGGTATTATTGAAGAGATTGGCGATGCGTTTGGGCTGGTAAAGATGCGAACGAGCGGAGATCTCAAGCGTTTCAAGGAATTTCTTGAAAACGGCGGGAAAGAAACGGGAGAGTGGCGCGGATCGGTCGCCCCACACTAGAAGTTACACTGGACAAGCCCCTGAATTCACACAGGGGCCGAAGCGACTTTCCGTGGGGCAGCTTGTGGTGTGATGTTCTGAAGGCAGAAAGGCAGAGATACGCATCCGCCGACTCTTGACCACGAACTTATAAAGTAACATGTTTTGCTACTTCAATCCGCACCGCCTCTCATGGCGTTCGGCCGGTGCCGGCACCCTTTTTTACGACGTTCCTCAGGTAACCTCGTCAGATAGTTCCGGGGCGGCTAGAAGTTCCACCAGCAACAACTGGTGCAAATTCCGCAGTAGAGTTTTCATGGTAGAGTTCATTGCTCAGTTTATTATGCCACCTATCAAAGCAGGGGATCACTATGAAAAATCTACTCTTTTTGGCTGTTGGGCTGGCCGGTTCCGCATTTGCCGCCGCTGACCAAAAGATCGGCATCGACGATGCGCAAATCGCGCACGTCATGGTTAGCGCTAACGATCTGACTGTCGAGGCCAGCAGGTTGGCACGCCTTAAATCATCCAGTGAGGAAATCAAGGCGTTCGCTCATCAGGTTGTACGTGAGCACTCGAACGTAAATAAGGCGATCGCCGAGCTGACAACCAGGCTTGAGCTGGCCTCCCTGGATAGTCCGATCAGTCAGGAGCTGAAGGTCGATGGTGAAAACCGTCTTGCCGGGCTGAAGGGTGCATCCGACGATGCATTTGACAAGGCATACATCGACCAGATAGTCGCTTTTCACCAGAATCTGCTTGATTTGATTGACAATACACTGATGCCCAACGTCAGGAATCAGGAATTGGCAGCACTATTATTCGGCTTATTCGCGCCCCTGTCCGACCATCTCGAGCGCGCCCAGCAGATCCAGAAATAGCAGAATAAAGCTTGGGCTTGGGCAATCACAAGTTTATCCGCTGCATGAACTCTCATGCTCGGCCTTCAATTACAAGAGCATCTTGAACCAGGCGGATGAACACAGCACATCCTGAGCAAGATCAGGAGATCCCTTACCAGCAAGAGATCGAGAACGTATTGATCGCGTTCGCTACAGACGCACAGCGCGGCTTGAGCGAAGAGGAAGCGCGGGCGCGGCTCGATAGATATGGGAAGAACGAGCTCGAGGCTGAAAAACCCGTTCCCCGGTGGAAGAAATTCCTCGCCCAATTTCAAAATGTGCTGGTTATTCTGCTGTTGGTTGCAACGGCGATCTCGGCAGGATTGTGGCTGTACGAACGCGAATCGGCGTGGCCCTATGAAGCAAGCGCCATATTCGCGGTCGTGTTGCTAAACGCGCTCATGGGCTACATACAGGAATCACGAGCGGAGGAAGCGGTAGCTGCATTACGCCAGATGTCGGCGGCGCACGCACATATTATCCGCGATAGCGCCCAGCGAAGTATCCCTGCAGTCGATCTCGTACCCGGCGACATCATTCTTGTCGAGGAGGGTGACACCATTCCCGCAGACGCCCGGCTGATCGAGTCGGCTGCACTGCAAACGGCGGAGGCGGCGCTCACCGGCGAAAGCCTGCCTGCATCAAAAGATACGCTTACGATCATGGAAGATGCCGAGCTCGGCGATCGCCGCAATATGATCTTCAGCGGTACCGCAGTCGCTTCCGGGCACGGGCGTGCAGTAGTCGTGGCAACGGGCATGCAGACCCAGATGGGGCGCATTGCCGGAATGCTGAAAGATACATCGGCAGAGATAACACCGCTACAAAAAGAGCTGGCGCATGTGGGTAAGCTGCTGGGGATTATCGTTGTCGTCATCGCCATTGTGATGATAGCGGCCATCATTATTGTCGAAGATGTAAGCGGTGCTGCGGCTCTTTTTGACGTGCTTATCCTTGGGGTAGCGCTGGCTGTCGCGGCAATACCCGAAGGTTTACCTGCGGTGGTAACGGCGGTTCTATCCCTCGGCGTACAGCGCATGGCCGCCAGAAATGCCATCGTCCGCCACCTCCCGGCCGTCGAAACGCTCGGTTCGGCAACTGTCATCGCCTCCGATAAAACAGGTACGTTGACCAAAAACGAAATGACGGCGTGTACCATCGTCACCGCAAGCGGGCGCATATACCTGGGCGGTGCGGGCTATGCACCGAAAGGAAAGGTAGCCGAAGTGCGTCCGCATGAAGATGAAGAACCCGGCCGGCACGAGAACAGAATGATTGACGGCGCGCTGCGAAGTGAATTGGAACAAGCGCTTACCATCGCCGACCGCGCCAATAACGCGGTTTTACAGGAGCAGGATGGGCACTGGAGCGTACAGGGCGATCCCACGGAAGGCGCGCTCATTGTAGCGGCACGTAAAGCAGGGCTGAAAGAGGAGGTACTCAAAACGCGTTTCGAGCGCGTTGCCGAGATACCCTTCTCATCCGGGCGCAAGCTAATGACGACGATTCATACCGACGCCCAAAAGCGGGAGCAACTGATCGTCTTCACCAAAGGCGCACCGGACCTGCTGCTTGGGCGCTGCTCATACGAGCTTGTGGGAAGCGAGATAAAAGCTTTGTCGACGGATCGCCGTGCAGCGATCGGGAAAATGAATGAAGCGCTCGCAGGTGAAGCCTTACGCACCCTCGGGGTTGCTTTCCGCTTGTTGCCGCCTGACGCGCTCCAAATCGATGATGTAGACGAACGCGTCGAGCAAGACCTCGTGTTCACCGGGTTGATCGGCATGATCGATCCACCGCGTGCAGAGGCGAAAGACGCCGTGGCCCGCGCGAAAGAGGCTGGGATACGCTCGATAATGATAACTGGGGACCATCCGGTCACTGCGGAGGTTATCGCAGCCGATCTTGGCATAATGGAAAATGCGCGGGCCGTTACCGGCGCCCAGATTGAGAGGCTATCAGACAATGCTCTCGACCAGACAATAAAAGAGGTATCGGTTTACGCGCGCGTCAGCCCCGAGCACAAGCTGCGCATCGTAAAAGCGTTGCAGCGAGGCGGCGCAATTGTCGCAATGACCGGAGATGGCGTAAACGACGCACCTGCCTTGAAGACTGCGGATATCGGCATAGCAATGGGAATTATGGGGACGGATGTTTCCAAGGTCGCCGCCGACATGGTGCTTACGGACGACAACTTCGCTTCAATCGTTGCGGCCGTCGAAGAAGGACGCGCCATTTTCTCCAATATCCGGAAGTTCTTGCGCTATCTTCTGTCGTCGAATATCGGTGAAGTGTTCACCATGTTCTTCGGTGTGCTGCTGATGGATGTCATCGGGCTGAAGGCTGAGGGGCAAACTATCGCGCTCCCGTTGCTGGCGACGCAACTCCTGTGGATCAACCTCGTGACGGATGGTTTGCCCGCGCTCGCCCTTGGCGTTGACCCCGCGGACATCGGCGTAATGCGCACGACGCCGCGGCCGAAAGGAGAAGGCGTTATTACATCCCAGATGTGGTTTGGCATCCTGTTCACCGGCGTCATAATGGCAACCGGTACGCTGCTGGTGCTCGATGCCAGCTTGCCCGGCGGATACATGGAGGGTTCGGGCAGCATGCGCTACGCGCAGACCATGGCGTTTACGACACTGGTGATGTTTTCACTCTTCACCGTTTTCAATGCCCGCTCCGACGAGCAGAGCGTATTCGTCGGGTTGTTCTCCAATAAATGGCTGTGGGCTGCTGTTATGCTGGCGCTCGTGTTACAAGCGGCAGTAATTTACATACCCGTTCTGCAACAGGCGTTTTCCACCGTAAGCCTGAGCTTTGAAGATTGGCTGCTTTGCACGGCCGTGGCAAGCTCAGTGCTGTGGTTGCGTGAACTCAGCAAGCTGATACTGCGCATTGCAAGGCGTAGTCGTGATTAACAGCTTGATCATCTGTCCGGCCGTTTCGGTTGTTTGACCTTCCACCAGTGTCTCGCCCGCTCGGCAGAGGTGCAATGAAACTGCCGGGAATAATCGGATTGTGCGCTTTATTCCATCACTCCTTTTATCCAATCGGATGGATCATGCAATCGGACTATGTGCGGCATCGAACAGACGCGCTGGCGGTATTTACTAATAATTACATTCTTTTACCGATGCTGTTCACCTATTGCTAAGGCTATCGCCTATTACCAAGGTTAGCTTATAGTCAGCCTGCGCTAATTCGAGTGATGGGATCGTCTGAATTTTGTGCGTTATGTGGTGAACAAAAAAAATTAAGGGGGATAAATATGTCTGAATTAGTTGTAGTGGGCTTTGAAAATGTCGAGGAAGCCGATCGTGTACTGTTGAGGCTCCGCAGGTTAAAAAAAGAATACCTACTGGATCTCGAGGACGCGGTTGTCGTCGTTCGCGATGACGAGGGCAAGGTCCATCTCAAGCAGAGTATTAATCTCACCACTTCCGGCGCGACGTCTGGTTTTCTTTCCGGCGGCCTGTGGGGCACGCTGGTCGGATTGCTATTCCTTAACCCGTTTGCTGGATTCGTACTCGGCGGCGCTATCGGCGTCGGGGCGGGGGCACTAACAGGCTCTCTAATGGATTATGGTATCAACGATGACTTCATCAAGTCATTGGGCAGCACCATTCCGAATAACTCGTCGGCACTTTTCATTCTTGTGCGCAAGGCACAGCCGGAAAGGGTCATGGCTGAACTCTCCGGGGTTACTGGCAAAGTACTGCGTACATCCCTGTCTCCCGATCAGGAGAGGAAGCTTCGGGAAGCCTTGGCGAGCTCAACTGCGGCAGCTAAAACATAAGTTTTTGAATTTTCACCGGGAGCCGAACCTGGTTCCCGGTGCAATGAACGCCGATGCTCACAATGGCTACCCGAGGACAACCGGTAAACGCGCGGGTTTTTCGGATTTCGGTCGAACGGGTTCCCTGCCAGATATTCCTATTAGAGTCGATCGAGCTCCCTGTATTCAGGGAAGAGCGAACTCCAGATCATCATCTCAGCGATATCGGGGTTTGCAAGGGCAGCCATGAATGATTGCCCTTGCATTTTGCGTTCCCAAGGAACAGCCAAGCCTCTGCGAGTATCTTTCTCGGGTTTAATGCACCCTGACATAATTGGAATGTATCAGTTTTAAAGGGATACTTCCCGGCAAGCTCCCTAACCGCAAATCAATCATTGGTATTACGAAGTTTAAGATCCCGCGATCAAAGCATGGACTTAGCCTGGCCGAGTACCGTGTCGCATACTTTCTTGATTGCCTTGGCCTTCAGGCCAGCCATACTCAAATCAACGCTCTGGCCGCCACTGCCCGTCAGGATACCACTTGCGCCGTTGATATAGTCGGGGTTGTTCTGAGCTGGTTGACCCTCGCTAGCGGAGAGCTTTCCCATCAATTGATCCTTGACCGAAGAGGCCGAAGAGGCATTTTCACCACCCAGGTAATTATTCTTGACGCAGAATTCAATAACGCCCGCGGCGTTGCCTGTACTTCCCGCCGTTATGGATGACAACGACCCCAATGAAGCGGCTGCGCCACCGATATTGCTCCCGCCCAAGATGCCTTTCAACTGATCCAGGTCTTGGGCTGCAACGGAACCGGAAAATATCGCTATTGCAATGCTGCCGCCTAACAACAACGGATGACGCGTGGAAATATTCATTTCGATTATCCTCCAGAATGTTTAATTAACTACTGTGGTAAGGCGCGTCACGATGACGGCATGTTCCGTAAGACCGCAATCTGGCGGTACCAGCGGGCAAGAACGACTTCCGGCTCGTGTAGGGAAAAGGTCAAGCCAGACTCCACGTCTGCATAGCGCGACAAATGCTTGCGTATGCGCTGCACTTGTCCTTCGAAAATGGCGAGCCCAATGCCGGCAGCTTTACTCTCGCCCAGCTTTCGCATTCGCATCCGTATTTCGCACAAACCATGGTCGAGCGGCACGCTCAGCGTCGAGCGGCCGTCACGAGCAATATTGGCGGCGGTACCCGAACCAGGGAAGATAATGAGCCGGATCAGCCCGTCAGGCAGCACAAGCATCTCGCCTGCGCTGAGCAATGCGACGTGAGGCCACCCGTCTGAATCCACAGTTGACAGCTGGAGAGCAACATTTTTGGTGACCAGATCTTCACCATTCAAATAGATGGTAATTTCATGGGGAATGTCAATCCGAGATATTTCAGTCGGCGACAGATAAAGCGGGTTGGCTTCGCTCATGTTGGTTTCGTCCGCACTGATAAGGTCACAATGTGCTGTTTAAACCTAGCACAGACCTAAACCATCGTCAACATAGACGTTAACATATATCTGATATTGTGATCTTGCGAAGCATACGACGAACTCCGCCGCTTTTACAGCTCAGCCATATCAGATATCAACAGCGCGATTCCACTTTCCCAACCGCCAGCCTACCCGTTCACTCTGGGTTAGATCGGCCGGAACTGTTAAAATATTCCCAAAGTTCGATCTGACATAACTGCCAATACCTCATTTCGGAAATGTAGGGGTAAGATTTTATTAAAGCGATTAAAATGAGACAAATCACGCCTCTCAATTGAATTCGGAGTACCGCATCGCATGGTCGAATCACGCAAACAGAGACTTATCGTGGGCATCAGCGGCGCTACCGGGATCATTTATGCGGTACGAGCCCTCAAAGTGCTTCGTACGATCGGCATCGAAACACATCTGATCGTCAGCCGTGCCGCCGACCTGACGCGGGCGTACGAAACCGATCTCAGCAGGGAGGAACTGGCCGCCATGGCAGACCATGCCCACAACATCAAGGACGTGGCAGCCCCAATCTCATCAGGGTCCTTTCAGACGCTGGGAATGCTTATTGCTCCTGCATCGATGCGGTCGGTCGGTGAAATAGCCACGGGCGTTACATCCTCGCTCCTGACACGCGCTGCCGACGTCGTACTCAAGGAACGCCGTCGATTAGTGCTGATGGTCCGTGAGGCGCCGCTGAACCTGATTCATCTGCGCAACATGGCAACCATTACAGAGGCCGGTGGAATTATTTTCCCCCCCGTGCCCGCGTTCTACTCAAGGCCCACAACGCTGGAACAGATAATCGATCAGTCAGTCGGGCGGGCTCTCGACCAGTTCGGCATTCATACTGATATATTCCCGCGATGGGGAGAAGACCTCCGCAACAAGATGACCCGCCAAAACGAGTAACACAATAGTCACCTCTTCATATCGCCGTTAGACTCATGAATATTTCCCCGCTTTAGTTCCTCTATCAAGCCCAATCGAGGTTTGCTCCTTCCTCCAGCTTCCTTCGTTGCCCATAGAGATAGTCGTAGATGGACTATTGCCGACGAAGCCATTGCCTTCCCCCACCGGCAAGGCGTTATGAAGCCCCGAGGCGCACTACCGGTGAGAACTCCAGGATACATAGCCACGTATGGAAACACATACGAACCGGAAAAGAAATTCCTGAATAAGACGCTTATGTGCGCTGGCGCGCAGAAAACCACAATAAGTAAGAGGAGAATTGATGACAAGTGAACGCGACTATCCATCTTCGCGTTATTTCAATCAATAACTCAATATCCAAGGAAACGACATGAACAGTATTATCTGGTGGGTAGGCTTCATTGTTATACTTCTCGCTGTATTAAGTTTCGTCGGGCTGCGTTAAGGAAAATTGCCTCGGTATACTCGGTAGACCGGGGCAACCTTGTTGTTTCGAAGATGCCGTCTAAGCAAACGACGCTGTGAAATAGCGCAGCGCACTACAACTATCGGCGCCATAACGAATCGCGAGATGGGCAACAGATTTACAAAATTAGCCCACCCTCCATACTCAGGTCCCGATAATACCTGCCTGTATTTTTTGGTTTTCATCAGATTACGCCGCATTAACTCGAGCTTTTCGAAATTCCCATTGGTCCCAGAGTTTTCAAAACGCAATTAACCGCGCGGTGAGAACAGCTCTAAATCCAGAAGCGATGATTTTAACCTGACCGGTGCCTCAACAATAAAAGTAAGCGCAACAGCTTACATAAGCATCTGTTGACCTATTTGTCTGTCAACAAAGGCAAGTATCGCTGCCCGTAAATCCAATAATTTATCAAAGAAGAAGTTTTACCGCAAACACCCATCCCAACCAGCAAGGAAGAGCTCAGTTGGGGCTGGGAAGAGTGGGTTCGGTTCTAACCCCTTCCTTTGACGTACCCCACTGGGTGTTGGCTTTTGCGTTATTTTCCGCGCGGCTCGCGTTCACGCAATTGGGTGTTGCGTCAATGCTGCGCGGACTGGTCTTGCATTCATTCAGCTTCGCAGCACGCTCGGCGTCATTTGCTTCATACCAGTCAACGGATCGAACTTCTTCCTGCGGCTCATGAGTCTCGCAGCCCACCAGCGTCGTTATCGATAGCGCCCCCACTGCCATGAAAACAGCCGTCACTGTCTTTTTTGCATTCATGATTTTCGCTTTTTAATATGCTCATTGGCAATTCCCGCCCGTGTTCTCGGAGGATGGGTAAATATAGGTTCTGCTCTACTTTTCCAACAAAAAAACACAAGCACATCCTCAATGTATTGGCAGAATGGATGGGGGCTGAAAACCAGGCTTATCGGCATCACCGATGAGCCTGGTTTTTCCCTTATCCATCCTTCGTCACCAGAATCAACATCCGACAAGTCCGGGGTAGCAGCGACCGGAGGTCATTTTTTATTTCATTTTGAGCATTACACGACTCAAATTGTTGCTCTGTGCGCTAGCGAACCTATCGGTGAAGATCCAATTGCCCCGCCGGTTGGCGTACGCGGTTGGCATACATAAGCCGCGCCACCCACTACGCCATCTCGCCGGCCATCGGACTCCGCAACAAATCGCGGCTCTCCATTTCTTTTTGCAAGATATCCATGGCCTGGTTATGGATCATATCCAGCGCGTCATAGCCGCGGTTGCGCAATGACGCCGCCTTGAGCATCCCGCACGCCATCGATTTTCTGAGCTCGCGCAAGCCTGACTTTTCCCCGCAGTAGCTGCGGATTATTTGTTCAGTGCCTCTTCGACTGTGCATTCCCGTGCCAAAATTCGCAGTCAGATGACGCGTCAGCAGATCAAAACCGCTTGCTTCCCTCCCGAATTGCACGCTCACATAGGCTATGTGCAACGCGGGCAATATGCGTTCGCACAGCCCGAGTATCAATGCCGCCTGAGCGTGCCGGTCGTACGCGGTCAGCTCGCCATTGGCGCCCTCCCCGCCCCCATCGGTTCCACGCATAGCATTCACCGACGAGATTTTCACGATCGGCCTGCTGCAGGTTTCATAAGCCCATCCGAGGGCGTGCTGTGGATCATTAAATTTCATTGTCATATTCCTTCTGGTTGATATAACGCACAACGCTTCCCATGCTTTTGCCCTTTCTCGCAATATTTCGTATATTGCGAGGCGAGACGGATAGTTTCTTCATATCGGCAACCGTGGCACGACTGCGCCTGTCTGCGCGCGGCAACCTCTTCGGGATTTCCGTATTCCCAGCGCTCGAGATGCACGGAGCCGTTACTTGCCCTGGTTGCCCTGGTTGTTGCTCTAGCGATATTCATTTTTTCTCGCCGCTCCGATTTATCGAATATTTCTCATGCATCCCGCAGGTGCCGATATTCCAGGTATTTTTCCTTGCATTCATTTGTTTTTGCCTTCTCCATGTTTAAATATGACTTCACAAACTTCTGTCGCCTCTTCTCGACGCCGCACTGCTCAACCCGCCTTTTTTTCACATTTCGCCTGCCCGTTTCGGCCATGCGATGCCTCACCAACAGCCTCGTCCAGACCATCGCTCATGCGTTTCAAACCCAGTGCCGGCTGGTCTTTTCCCCCACGCAGCACCTGCTTCGCCAACTGCTCGTTCCCGATCAACAGCGGTCTGTCGTTGCGGAAACCCTTCAGGTTGTTATGGACTGCCGCGATGCCGATTAGCGTGGGCGGGTATGGCGGAAGCTCGCTTCGAGAACGGAAACCGCGGTAGCGATTCTCGAATTCCTTTGCCACAAACGGCCATTCATCCTCAGCTTTGGTTCCAAGCGCCATCCAGCCGCCCATGTCGTGGATCACCCGGTGAATCAGCGCATCGTCGAACACCACGTCGCAATAAGTTCCCGCTTGCCGCACGGCCTGATCGACCTTGGCCCAGGCTCTTAGCGCGGCATCCTGCGTTGAGCCTTGCAACATGCGGATGATGTCAGCCGGCTTGGGCGCGAACTGCCCCGCATCCGGATTTGCCAGATGCCGGTTGAAAGCATCCACAATCGCAGCCAAGTCATACCTCTTGAGCGCAGTCCACCATACATCCAGCGCAAAAGTCGATACGCTTTTGCCATAAAACCCCATCACCCCGGCAATCCCGTCGTGAAATTTCTGGAAATCGTCAGCTTGCATGCTGGGCTTCCCCTGATTGCGGCTCTCCAGCTTCCGCCAGCCTCAACTCCGGCGGCAGCCATCCTTTCGTCGCAGCCCTGTTCGATGATTCGAGCAATTCCTGCCTGTTTGGCATCCGCCCCTGATGCAACACCAGTTTTGCGGCCTCCTCGCGCTGGCGCTTCACCGTGCCTATGACATATGCAAAATTCTCCTTTCCCTTTGCAATGGCGATTTTTGCCGCCTGCACAAACTCATCCTCCACCGCGCCTGCCTGCAATAACGCAAGCAATGTCGGATGATGAGGATTGCTGCCTTGCACCCCATGCCGAGCCAATGCCTTGCAACAGGCCCCCGCCGCGCCCGGCTGCACTGAACTTGGGCTTTCAGCTTCAAAGGGTTGGGTGGGGCTGGAATAGAGGTTGGAAATAACCGGGGAAGAGAAATCAGACGCGGAGCCGGATACACGCACCTGCCCTTCTGACGAGTAAATAGTTCGTGTAGAACTACAGTCTCTATCTTGATGGGGTTGGTGCTGGCGCTGGTGAGCTTTGCCATCGGGCTCCCCAGCGGGTATTGCAGCAGCTATATTGCCGGAAGCCGTGGATAACCCATCGGGTATGTCCTGGGTCTCCCGCCGGGTTTGCTGGAAGGACTCTTTTTGCGGACGGCCGCCTTTTCTGCCGTTGATACGTGCCGCCTCTATTTTAGGCCGGGCCTTGGCGATCTCGCGGTCAGCACGATGGTTATGGCGCAAGCCATCCATCTCGGAAACAGGAAAAAACTGATCGGCAACCTCCTTCACAGCGTGCTGCTCAAGCCGCGTCATTGCCCTGCAAACCCTGTAGAGGCTGGGCAGCTCTTTAGGCAATGGCTTTTCTACGCTAAAATAAGTATCGAGCAACATCGTGTAGGCACCATGCTCTGCTAAAGACAAGTGTGCGGTGTCCCGCTGATAGTCGCCGCAATATCGTTCGTAATAATTCACGGGATAACTCCATTTATTCGACGTAACTGAACATGAATCCGGTAATCTGACTGGTCAGATCGGGTGATGAAACCTTTTTTAATTGGCGACCTCCAATAAAGGGCATTATTACAAGTTTAACTTGTTCAGTCAAGTTATTCTTGTAAGCGCATTGCAAGAGTTGCTTGTATTATGAATGCATGGATATTGCGAAAATAATTCGGGAGGGGCGTGAAAAGCTTAACTTGAACCAGTCCCAGTTGGCTGATCTGGTAGGTGTATCGCCGCAGGCTGTTCAGCAATGGGAAGCGGGCGCAACCCAGCCTCGCGGAAAAAGATTGAACCGGATCGCGGAGATACTCAAGCTGTCGCCAACTGTGACGCATTTCGGAACGCCCTCGGAGATACCAGCCTTGCCTAGAGGGAAAGCACACGGTGAACGCAGGAGCGCAAGAGCCGGCCCATCCGCCAAGGCTGATGCCGAAAAGGCCAGCTCGGATCACGATCCGCTTATCGATCAAGTTATTGAAGCAATGCGGCGCATGTCGAAAGAAGACGCTGCCCGCCTGGTAACAATAAGCAAGGCCCTTGTCGGCGAAGGGTCTGTGGAAAGGGCAGAGGCTATGCCCGACCTGAAGCCGTTGCCTGTTCCCGATCTAGCCGCTCACCCATCACCTGCTTTTCCTCCGCGTCGGATGTCCCCGGCAGGAACAAAGGGCCGGGGAAAGACGGCAGTCAGATAGAAGGTTGCACGACCGGCATCAGATGGACAGGCGGAAATTCGACAGGCGCCGAAGCTAGCAACCTGGCGGACTTGAAGAATCACAGCGAAAAAATGACTGGGCGGGGGCAGATTTGGAGGATTTTGAAGGCCAATAGTTATTCTATTGACCGAAAAGCGGCGAAATATGAATCGGCCAGACACCTTTGCAGCCGGTTGCCTTTAAATCCGGCAGATTGCTGGCAAGCGGCCGGAAAGAAGCCGAGAATAATGAACAACGATAGTGCAGCCAACCCAACCAAGACCTTAACAATATGAAACCTTCCAACGGCATCCCCTACGACAGCATAGAAATGCTGTTTGCTTTTCATGTTTCCGAAAAGGCTCGCGCGAAGCGAGAGCAATATATTATGCAATTCCCTCTACAATTGCGTGAAGCGGAAAAGCGTAGCTATACCCTCGAGCAAGCGGTAAAAGAAATTCTTGCGGATGTGGCCGAAGTCGCCATGCTCATCAAAGAATTGGAGAGTTAGCATGTCTCGGACCCGCTGCTCGCGGTAACGATTTTTAAAAATAATTATTTGTATCTTCCGGAGTGCACTATGAAACCCGCTATTGTCGCCCTACTCAGTATATTGATCCTTTCTTCATGCGCCATGGGACCAAAAATGAACCGCGTGCATGAAGGCATGACAAAATCAGAAGTCTTGGGCGCTGTCGGCAGCCCCGATGGCTACCAGCGCAGCGGCGAGTATGAGGTACTGCTCTACGTTGACCGGAACACTACCCCCTGGACTTTTTTTGGTGGCTATTATCGGGATGTCTCGGATTATTCAGTCATTTTAAAAGACAATCAGGTAATAGAGTATGGTCCAGGACGTACGCATGAGCGCGACTCCGAGGTGTCGCCTTTCGTAAGAATACCAAGCCGATAATTGGTGTTAAGGCAAATCCAATCCCTTCAGTTCGAAACTTGTAGCGCAGACACAAGCGCTACAAGTTCTCCTTGACAATTACAAGATTAACTTGTAATATGCTCTCCGTGCTGCAACACCTCAGTTTGTTTGGTCCAGGTGTTTGCAGCATCCGCGAAACAGACGTGTAGCCTGATCCGGCATAGCCTCTATCCAGTAAGCCCCCGGTGGCGTGGAAAGACAAGCGGTCGCGAGAAGGAAACGCACAAAGAAATGTCCAGGCTGTGCCTGGCGCGGAACTGAGCCCGAT
>CAJDTP010000003.1_pt1 | contig 19112 bp, 16 predicted proteins | sample 7389851 | NCBI WGS metagenome assembly CAJDTP01 (sample SAMEA7055648, study PRJEB34461) | soil metagenome | biome: terrestrial ecosystem; feature: Peninsula; material: soil | place: Antarctica | collected 2016 | reverse complement strand
GCGAGAAATTCATCCTTCAACTGGTTGGCGCGCTCGGCTTCGTTTCTCGCGATTCTTTCGTTCTCGAGAAGTTGCTTTTTTTCCTCGTCCGCCCGCTTTATAGGGTCGATATCGGTATTTGAACCGACCCACATCAATATATTTCCCCGGGCGTCGCGTCTGGCCTGAGTCTGGATCAAATGCCAGCGGTAATCACCGTCGGCCCGCCGGAAACGGCATTCCATCCGAAAAGGCTCACCGGTGTTCAGAGAGTGCTGCCATCGCTTGAGGCTCTCATCCATATCTGCGGGGTGGATGAGTTTTGTCCATTCCCAGCCTGCCATTTGTTCAAAGGCAAGACCTGTGTAATCTTTCCATTGCTGATTGAAATAATCCAGGGTCCCGTCGGCCCGGGCGGTGAATATTTTTTGCGGCATTGCCTCAGCCATGAAACGCAAGCGCTCGGTGCTTTCGCGCAGAGCTTCCTCAGCGTGCTTGCGCGCCGTGATGTCTCTAAAGCTCCAGATGCGGCCTACGCTTCGCTCTTCAATGTGCTGTATCCTTGAAAAGCGCTCAAACACTCTGCCATCGGCCAGTTCCAGCAAATCATAACTGTCTGGCGGCCAAGTTGCGTAGATTTCCTCCAGCTTATCCAGGAATTGCCGCGGATCTGCCAAGTGCTTGCAGCAGAATTTCATAAGATGCCGGTGTTGCCCCGTATCGATAATGGCGGGGTGGATCTGCCACATCTCCAGATACCGTTCGTTGAAGCGAAGTACATTATCATGCTCGTCGGTAACCAGGATTCCATCGGCTGTCGATTCTATGGTGGCACGCAGGATAGACAGGGAATGGTCAAGTTGCCTGGTTTTCTCTTCCAACGCTTCCTTGACCTGCTTGAGCTCGTGCTCGACAAGCTCGCTCGCCTGAAGAATGGTATTGGAAGTTTGCAAGATGCGAGAGCGTGGCCGCCTTTCATCATTATCTTCCATCATCGCGTCATTCCTTTTTAAAATCCTGGCAACAGCTATAAACAACAAAGCACAGTAAACAGCGCCAAGCCTTGGTAATTTTTAATTTGACAATGGTATACGGGGTAGGTTTTATTATCACAGGCATCGCCGGCCCTGACGAACCCATGAGCTCAATCCAGGAGGGACACCCTGGGTCCGCTCATACTCCAAAAGACCGGACAATACCGCCTTTTTCGGATCAGTTCGTTACATAACGGCTTTAGTATATATGGGACTGGTTCCTAATTGGTGCCAGCGATATCGTGCGCTGCTCCGAGAAAATTATCAGGGTCATGGCATAATTTCTTTTTTCTTGGGCATAATGTCGCAAGTTTGCGATGTGCGCGAGCAAGCGAAACAGGAGGCTTTGCTAGTCTGTGTGGGGTAACAAGAAGGGGGGAATAGTTTGGCTGCGTTCTTCATGTGTGTCTGGTGATCAATCGTGATATCAAATATCAAAACGCTGAAGTTGAAATGGAGGAGCGGATACCCATGAATCAGGCCGAAATGCCGGGCTGGTTGCGCGGCAGCGAAATGGGCGAGCTAATCTTTGGCCATGATTGGGCTGAATCGGATTTCGGGCCAATCTCGACGTGGCCCCGGAATCTTCAGTTTGCAGTTAACTTCATGCTTTTGCTGCCATCCCCTGCCTTGTTGTTAGGAGGGCCGAAGCTCATACAAATCTATAATGACGGTTATCGTGACCTGATGGGCGCGAAACATCCTCCGGGTCTGGCGCAGCCGATCTCGGCGGGCTGGCCCGAGGCATGGGGTTTTCTGGCGCCTATCTGCGAAGGTGTGATGAAGCGGGGGGAATCATTTATTTTTGATGATCAGCGGCTCGTTATCAATCGGACGGGTACGCCCGAGGAAGCTTTCTTCAAATTTACCTTCAGTCCTATCCCAGACGATATCGGCCTTCCACGCGGTCTTTCCGATGAAGCCGGCATTAAAATGGGCGGGGCGGGTGCCGTGTTTGTGACGGTTAGCGAGAAGACCGAAGTAATCAAAACCCGCCAAAAAACCGAAAAGACTATGCGCGAAGCACAAGAGCGCTGCCGAACTGCATTTGAGATCGACACGGTCGGTGTTATTTTCTTCAATAGGGAAAACCGGATTACCGAAGCGAACGGCGCTTTTCTGAAGATGAGTGGCTTCAGCCGCGAAGATGCGAGCGCGGGTCTATTGCGATGTGACGACCTTACGCCGGCAGAATGGAGAACAGTCTCTTCGCGGGCTACGGCGGAATTCAAGGCAACGGGCCACATTTCTCCTTATGAAAAGGAATTATTTCGCAAGGACGGCTCGCGCTGGTGGGCACTGATTGCAGCAAAAGAACTCAACGATAACGAGGGCGTCGGGTACCTTATTGACATAACCGAGCGCAAGCAGGCCGAGCAGAGCCTGCGCGAGAGCGAGGCAAGATTCCGCGCTATCGCCGAAGCGTCCCCGGCATTGACCTGGCAAGTGGATGCGAAGGGGAATGCGGTTTATCTTAACCAGCGATTTCTGGACATACTCGGCATTGCCCTGGAAGATCTGATGCCCACCGGATGGCGTTCGGTCATTCATCCGGACGATGCGCCGGCGTACGTGGCAGCTTTCGAGCAGGCGTTGCGCGATCGTTCACGTTTTCGGCATCGGCTCAGGATCAAGACCGCCGAAGGGGAATGGCGTTGGCTGAAGTCTTATGCGCTGCCGTGGTTTACCGCCGCTGGCGAGTATGCGGGGCACATCGGCATATCAATAGACATTACCGAGGCAGTCAATGCGGAAACAGCCCTGCTGTATGCCGACCGCTGCAAGGATGAGTTTTTAGCCACGCTTGCGCATGAGTTGCGTAATCCGCTTGCGCCGATTGCCAACGCGCTGGAGATCATCGCGCGTCCTGGCGGCGCCGCGGATGTTCCGCGCCTGTTGCCGATGATCAACCGGCAAGTCAACCATATGGTCAGGCTGGTGGACGATCTGCTGGAGATATCGCGCATCACCAGCGGAAAGGTTGAGCTGCGGCAGGCTCCCTCGGATCTGGCTGTTGTGCTGTGCAATGCTGTCGAGGCGAGCAGGGCGCAGATCGACGAGAAGGAGCATAAATTGGATATATCCATGCCTGAGGTGCCTTTAATCGTTTATGCCGACCCTGTACGACTTGAGCAGGTATTTACGAATCTGCTCAACAACGCAGCACGGTATACCAGAAAGGGTGGGCGGATCTGGCTGTCTGCCCGTCAGGAAGGCGATAGCGCCATCATATCCGTGAGGGACAACGGTATCGGAATTTTGCCGGGGATGCTGCCTCGTTTGTTCGACATGTTCGCTCAGGAACGGCGGAATGATGAGGGGGCGCAGGGTGGACTCGGTATTGGGCTCAACCTGGTCTATCGTCTCGTTAAAATGCACGGCGGTACGGTCGAAGCCACAAGCGAGGGGGAGGATAAAGGCAGCGAATTTATTGTACATTTGCCGTTATCGGAAACAACTATGCACGGAAAAACGCCTGAAACGCCGGAAACGGACGCCACGGCGCGCAAGTTGCGCGTATTGGTGGTAGACGATAATCATGATGCGGCGGAAGTGCTTGTCATGCTGCTTGAATCAATGGGCCTCGATGTCGAGGCTGCCAATAGCGGTCCGGCAGCACTTGCGACTATTCCCGATTACCGGCCCAATGTAATCCTCATGGATATCGGCATGCCGGGCATGGATGGTAACGAAGTGGCGCGCCGCATTCGCGAGCAACCGCAATTCGACGATATCAAGCTGATAGCGTTGACTGGCTGGGGCCAGGATAAAGACCGCCGGCTCTCGCATGAGAGCGGCTTTGATTATCACCTCACCAAGCCCGTGAATTTCAAGGTGCTCAAGGATTTGATCATCACCATTTAGCAGTCTGTCGGACTAAAGGAAATCGGCTGCAAAAGGAACCGGGGAACCGGCCAAAGCGAGGCACCGAACCCACTCCACCGGGAAAACTCCCACGCATGCTGACGCTGCACCGCAGCCATACGCACGCAGGACTTGTACGCCATATTGGGCGTAATCGCCTTGTTCATGATACCGGTGCGGTTGTTGCGAACAGCCCGGAAGAGCGATCTGCCCACATCAACCCAATGACCCGACGCTTTCAGATAATCCAGGATGAGGTCACCCGCAGGGGGATGGCGCGGAATGTAAGTAGTCTGGTCAATGGCAATCAAGGAATTGACGGTGCATTTTATGTAAACATCAATTCATCCGATGCGTTTAACAGGGTGGTTGCATCGAGCACAGGGTACGCGTTTGAGTTCGATAATGTGGCGCTGACCCATGATCCTATCTCTCTTTCTATTCATGGTGAAATTCCCGAACCCGGTATTCTGGCTCTTCTAGGTCTTGGCCTGTTTGCGGGTATCACTTGCTCGTCGTAGCCAGGCTGGATGAAACCACCGGCAGGTTTTCCGAAATTGCTGCCCTCGTTGACCAACCCCGAGCAGGTAGCTGAAGTAATACTGAAAGCAGCCATGGAAAGAGGGCGCGATGGCAGCCGTCAATTCCGCGAAATCCAAGCTGATGCCGAACCTGGGCGATAAGATGTCGACCACGCGCGAGTCGTCAACAGGAAGTTATCCCACCGCTCCACCCGCAAGGTATGTTACATGAACCTGGAGAATCAGGATCTATCCGCAGTCATGCATCTTCATGACAAGAAGATCGTTCGTTCCTGTTTTCATTCAGGCGTAATAAATACAAATGAATTAGTTTTTTAGGCTTTATGTTCGCCGCCGTACATAAAAGAGCAGCTACGCCCACTAAGATGAGATCACGTCTCAGTTTTTAATTCTAATAGCGGAGATAAGCGTCCCAAGAGCACTGCCGTCGCTTCAAGCGAATGGGGTGTCGGAGTGGTATTGATGGGAGTTCTTTATTTTTTGAATATCAGGAGATAAAAATGCCTACATCAAAAAGCAGTGGTGGCTATAGCAAGCGCGGTTTTGCCTCGATGGACGAAACTAAGCAGCGCGAAATCGCGAGTAAAGGCGGTAAAGCGGCTCACGAAAAGGGAACCGCCCATGAATTTGATTCCGCCGAAGCGCGCGAAGCCGGTCGAAAAGGGGGGGAAGCCTCGCATGGCGGAAAAAGCGGTTCCGGCAGCCACTCTTCATCTTCCGGCCGTGGCGGATCCTCCGCACAGCATACCAAGGCCGGCAGCCAAAGTCATAAAAATGACTAGCAGTCTGTCGGGCTTGAAGAATCGCAGCGAAAAAGTGACTGGGCGAGAGCAGTTCAATAGTTATTTTATTGATCGAAAAATCGGAAAAATATGAACCGCTCAGACTGTTTTGCAGCCGATTTCCTTTAAGTCCGACAGGCTCCTAGGTAGATAGAACCGGTGTAAAAAAGGTGAGCCGAAGCTCACCTTTTTTAATTTGCTCCGCGAGGTGTTAAAAGCAAGGAAATCGCAGTGCGCAAGGATTTGCATTTACGTGAATAGAACTCGGTCTCGGTATCGTTCCTGCCGCAGTGCCATTTCCGCTTATGCTTGAAGCGCCGAACAAACGCCGATATGTCATTTTCTACTTTTGCGGACGATCGGTCCCTTGCTTGCCCCGAGTTCGGCAGCGAGGTACGATTCGCAGGCGCCTTAAGCATCTGTTGCGTCATTCCATCAAAACCTCTTTCCGTTCGGCTATTTCCGAGCCGATTTCCTCGAGGTCCATTTTCGACTTCTGTACCTTGGGAAACATCTCACCCTCCTCTTCTTCCACATGATGGTTGATATATTCACCGAGGACACTGACTGTTGCGTCGTACATGGGGTCGGAAATTTCCATCGATTGAATCTGGCCGATCAAATCCTTGGCTGATGCGTGCTCAACCATCGCCTCGTTCATCAGGTCGTCGTCGCCGATTGCCTCGCGAGCAGCGGGATAGAATATTTCCTCCTCCAACTGCGCGTGTACTGTAAGTTCCTTGCAGATTTGTTCCACTAACTCTTCCTTTCCTTCCTCCTCATTCTTCTTGCATAGTTTCTCGAACTCCTTGAACATTTTTTTTACCTTTGCATGATCGTCGGCCAGTAATTTGATGGCGTCGTGCTTGGATCTGCGCGTGGTGGTTCGCGGTGCGGGACTTTTTCTTGTCGTGGTACTGTGCGTGGTGGGCATGATTATCTCCAATATGATAAATGTATAATTTGCCGTCGGAAGCAAAATCGCGTCTACTCGCATTCAAACAAGTCGGTATTGCTTGTTTAGGGGAAGATAACTCAGGGTTTTGGGTCGTTCTGTTCGTTAGCCCACATTCTCAACAGCAGCCTGCAGACGGTTCGTACTGATGGTTCATAGAATAGGCCGTCGCGACCGGTTGGGCTGATGGGCAGCAGGCCCTGTCGTATAGCAGGAATAGGGCCCAGTTAATACGCTGGCGAACAGGATCGGCTCGCTTTTTTTGGTTGGAAGCCATTCCTCCATTCAAGAGGCGCGCAATTTTATCCAATTGTGGAATAGCAAGATTTGAACACCTGACACAAAGCCGGTGGACAAGAATGGCTCTTCGGCAGGGCAGTCGGGACAAGACGCCTTTTGAGGCCAAGGCGGCGACGGGCCTCTCAACTCTAACCCTGCCTCGGGCCAAGGCGGATCGGATCGAAACTGATCTTCCGGAGGGGCGTCCATGGGGCAGTGGGCGAGGCGGTCTGGCTCATGGGCCAGGGAACGGGTTCTTCCAGGCAATCACGTGGAACAGGAGGGGCTACAGATTTCCTAATTATGGATGGGTGGCTGAGGCATATTCAGATCTTTCGCTATAGTTCCCGGTTGTCTTCAATTTAGCTAATTTGCTAAAGCACCGACTACCTTACCTGCTCGTCGTAATAGTTGAAGAAGGCTTTGACGCAGACGGCCAGCATGAGGTTGCTGTATGTGATCCGATGATGGCAGTCTTCGTTTTTCTCATGGTTGAAAGGTCCAATCCACTCATCAAGAGTACGATACCGGCACAACTTCCAAGCTGTACATGCAGGGGAGACCAAGCAAAACGATACGACTTGGCCTCCTTCCGCTTTTAGCTTCAATATTTTTATTTCAATTTCGCCTGGATTTTCTTGGCATGCTCAAGGTGGGAAACAAGCGTAGGGCGTACCTTCACCAGCAACGCTTTCAACTCTGCGTTCTTGACGTTGGGCACCAGCTTATTGTCAGCCACATCAATTACTTTCTTGTGGAAGTCGACTTCATCGTCAATGTAGGCTTTGTCAAAATCCTTGCCGCTCAGGCGCTCTAACTTTTCAAGATCTTTCTTGCCATCTTCGTTCAAGCTCTTGCTGATCGGGTTATCCTGGGGCGTCACATTGAGCTTGGCAGCCAGTTCCTTCGCTTCCTTGTTGACGTCGGTGTGCTCGCCGACCATACGATGGGCGAATGCACGGACATCTTCGTCAGATGCTTTTTTCTTGGCAAGATTGCCGGCATTGATATCAACTTGATTGGCGGTAACTACGATATGGGCAATTTCAGCATCATTCAGGTCGCCTTTCTTGCTTGTTTCCGCGTGGGCTGCAAACGCGGGAAGCATCAAAGCAATTGTCAACATGAGAAAATTTTTCATCGGTTTCTTCTCCTTAATGTTCGATTTTTATACGGAATGACTGTCACGCCAATAAAAAAGCTGGCTCGACAATAATGGGGATGCGCCGCGCAAAACTCTGTTCGATAGCAAACATAGGAATCCCATTGTATCTCCATGGTTTTTTACTTTTATTCCGGCGGTAATGCTGAATAGCCTGGGCTGTGTGCGAACGGAACTTGCGCCCGTGCCTCAGGGAAAATCATGCTGCGCTTTTTGCGCTTGGTCATTGGAACCGCCAACTTAATACAGGAAAGACATCAATAAAAAAACCGAAAAAACAAAGGTGATGAATTAAAGGCGGATGGGCTACCGGATCAATTGCCCGATGAGTCGGATGAAAGTATCCTCGTCAGCGAAGAAACCCATGGGAATAGAGTCGATGAGAAAATAGAGAATCGCACCAACAAAAAACAAGAGACGCACGAGGAGGCGAAATCCATCACCGGATCTGAATCGCATCACGATACCGGAAAAGAACACCCGGTTTCCCTACCTTTTCTTCTCGATCGCTATTAATCAAGGTCTTCTTAGAAGATAGCCATAGGTCTGAATCCTGGCGGTTCAAATGGAACGAGCACCAGTCAAGCCTCCCACTCCCAATGCTCCACCGTCCTGGCGATGGTCAATTATCGTAGAGCTCGTCGCAAACCACACTGGAAGTTATCTGGAGCACTGCCGAAAATACAGCCACGAAAAGCCTGTGCATTGATCCACTAAGGCTGAGTTACGGATTTTCATACGTGAAGCGTCGATCACCTCGCAGTAGCCGGAAAGATCATCTCCTCCTCAAGTTGACGAGTGCAACGCTTTAGGTTGCTGTAACCGGGAACACGCGTGAGCGTTTGATAGAAAATCAGCAAACCATCAGAGGCTTTTCGCCCAGCCATACTGGGTTTAAGAGCATACCTCGTCGACCGCGTTCATGCCTGTTGTTACCGCCCCTTCCATTGTTGCCATTAAAGACTGCTGGACATAATCTCTTCTGTCATGCCCTCACGGAAGGCGCCGATGCGTACTTGGTAAAATCGACTTAAAGCGTGAGCGAATAGGCCAAAGAAGACGTAGGTGCCGTACCTGTTGAGTGGAATAAAGAACAGGCCGGCGGCCAGCGGAACAAACAACCGCCGCGCTGTATCAACTTACATCCGCCGGGATAGCCAAGGAGAACTCGAGCCACGCATCCTGCGCTTCGACATCGCCTGATTGAAGAGCGAAGGAAGAACACAATATCTTGGCGCTGCTGCAAACCTCCGGTATCGATCTCATTCGCACCGTGTTACTGGGGATCGACAAACAAGAGCGTCTTCGGCAGTACGGTCGCTCACACGCTCTGATCATCGATAGGTGTACTTTAGTCCAATTGGACTTTGCATCGAAATGGGTATGATGCATCTCTATCATTAGAAGCCAAGATGGGCTATCGAAATATGATCCGCCGGTCGAGCTCTGGCTGGCTTGGATGACGACGCGGCGGATATCGATAACAGTCTCAGGTGTCCTGGTTATGAAACGGGGTTACTGACAACTGTAAAGGGCTGGAAGAGGCAGAAAGAAATAGGCCTTATTCAATAATACGCGCTGCATATTACTGTTTGAAGAGGGGACACAATGAAATTCGTATCAGTACTCAGAAAAACTTGCACAGCTCTTGTGTTGGCAGGCACGCTCATTGCGTTACCTCCTGCTTACGCGAGTTTTTACTACGAAGTAGATAATGCGGGGATCACGGCTGAAACCGCCGAATACATCTCCTGGGATACGTCAACCATATTCGGCGCGCTTCACGTTAACGATGGCGCCGACGTCTACGGTTTTGAGTGGGGGGGAGGGTTTTTCTTTGCTGATACATTAGGGTCCAGTTTCGATACGATGCTGTCACTTTTTGATGAATCAGGTAATCTGCTTGCATTTAACGACGACTTCCAGCAGCCGCTGTTCTCGCAAATTTCGTTGGAACTCGACCCTGGAAATTATTTTATTGGGATAACGTACTATCCCAATAATTACCAGGGAAATATGAGGTACTACTTGGAGAAGGGCATTGAGGGCTCATATCAAATTCAGAAAAGCATAGCACAGCTTATGCCACCGCAACTGCCGATTGTAGGAGAGGACGTAATTAACGTTCCCGAACCGGCAACGCTTGCTCTGCTTGCCATCGGCTTTGTCGGCATCGTACTCGACCGCCGCCGGAAAGCATATCTTATGAGTGACTATACTTCTTGATCAAAGGCATGAGCGTTGACGATATGTCTATGCTGATTTGCACTTGATGGAAACGAAAAAGACGATCTTTTGATCGTAGCCCTGTAATATTTTACAGGTAGTCGTGGCGTGCTTTTACAGTTAAATTTCTTCGGGGTATGTGCCATAAGTTCTCTACGCTAACGAGAAGATATGACATATATATTTTATTCTCGCCGAAGCTTACACTCTTTTTTTACGCTCTACCACCCGAAGCTTGAGCGTCGCTTCAGCTTTCAACGACGATAGCCGGCAGGTTTAAGTGGCTGGCCTCAGCTGATTTCACCCATTGGTGCAGCGAAGCGTCACCCATCGAAATGGGTGACGCTTCGCTGCACCAATCCTACCGGAAGCTGATTCTCCGGAATTGAGAAACTATTTTATGGCGCTAGAAGTATGACAAAAAAAAGGAACCAGGCTTCTCTCCATATGAGATTCGCCGTTACATTACTGGCAGCTCCCATTTTAATACCGGTGGTATATGCTCAGCAGAATCTCACCTGGGATGTCAATGGTGCATCGGTTGGCACCGGTGGCACAGGGACCTGGGACACGAATTCTCCAAGCTGGTTCAACGGCGCCACCTTTCAAGCATGGCAAAACCTGACGTTCGACAATGCATTTTTCGGTGGAACGTCAGGTACAGTCACGCTGAGCACGTCAATCAACGTGCATAATATTACCTACAATACGAGCGAATATACTATTAATGGTGGTGCACTAGTGCTTGGCGGTGCCAGCCCTACTATTATTGTAGACGCGCCAATGGCAGTAATCAGCTCGGCTATCGAGGGCAGCAGCGGCTTGATAAAAAATGGAGCAGGCACATTGGTCCTGACCGCTGAAAACCTGGGCTTCAGCGGCGTAACAACGGTCAACGACGGCACGCTACGCGTGGATAACGCTAATGCGCTCGGTACCTCGACGGCAGCTTCCGACCTGGTACTGAACAAGAATTCGACTTTCTTTTTCAATACGGACTTCACGCATGACTACACCCTGATGGGCAACACGGTGAGCGTGCAAGGAGGAGAAGGCGCTACCTGGAACGGTTCTCCGACGCTGACCCTGTCGACCATCATGAATTTGAATGGAATAAACGGCACATTATCGGGGAACTTGGGCGATACCGGCACCCATGTGCTTTCTCTGACGAGGGACGGCATGGGCCGCATGACGTTGTCGGGGAACAATACTTACACGGGCGCGACCACGGTAACTCAGGGCATTCTGCAACTGGGTAGTGCGAATGCGCTCTCGTCCGGCAGCAACTTGGTATTCAACGGCGCGATTGGCACGGGTGGCTCAATCGAGCTGACCAGCGCGTCGGGCGACTTTGCGCGGAATCTTGGTACGGGCGCCGGGCAGGTACGATGGGTCGGAGATGGCGGTTTCCAATCCTCCGGATCGAATCGGGTTGTTGATATTGGTGACGCCGGTGCCACGCTGACGTGGGGGAGCGGCGGTTTTGTGCCTACCGGTAACCGGCTCATCCTGGGTACTTCCGGCAATGCCATGCTCGATTTCCAGAATGGAATAGATCTCGGCACCGCGCTCCGCACGATTCAGGTTGAGGGTGGCACCAGCAGCGGCCATGCTCGGATCAATGGTGTCTTGTCCGGAGCCGGCGGACTCAATGTTGCCGGAAAGGGCGCGTCTTTATTGGAATTGACGGCTGCCAACACCTACACGGGTGGCACGGTTTTGACCTCCAGTACGCTATTGGTGAGCTCGGATGAAAACCTCGGCGCTGCTTCGGGTACGCTTACCTTTAATGGAGGCACACTGGTAAACACAGCGGCTTTCTCGACGGGACGCAGCATGACGCTCAACACGACCAATGATACCTTCCAGACCGACGTGGATTTGGCTGTCAACGGTGTTATAAGCGGCAGCGGCAGCCTGAGCAAGACAGGATCAGGGGCGCTCATTCTGACCGGTGCGAATACCTATGCGGGGGGCACGACAATTACCGCCGGTACCTTGCAGGTCGGCAACGGCGGCACAACCGGCAGTATCTCGGGCGATGTCATGAATAACGCGGTGCTGACCTTCAATCGTTCCGACAACATCAGCTATGGCGGCATTATCTCCGGTACAGGGTTGCTGAATAAAGAGGGAGCAGGTGTGCTGGCATTGACCGGTGACTCAAGCGGTTTTGGCGGACATATGTTCGTCAATGATGGCACATTCGCAATAAGCGGGACGCTGGGCGGAACGCTGGATGTGCTGGCGCGTGGCCGTCTGCAAAGCACCGGCACGACTGGAACAACCATTACAGCCGGAACAATTGCGCCAGGAAACTCAATCGGCACGCTGACTGTCAACGGCGACTACACCCAGCTCCCCGGTTCCACTTACGAGGTGGAGGTTGAGCCCGGCGGCCGCAGCGATCAGATTATCGTCAAGGGGTTGGCGGATATTAAAGGCGGCACGGTTTCCGTTATCCACGCAAGCGGCTATTACGCACCTGGTAGCCGCTATACTATTCTGACAGCCGACGGTGGTTTGACGGGCCGGTTCGATACGCTTGCTCAGAATTTACCGCTCATTAATCTCGGCCTGGTCTATGATCCAACCCATGTTTATCTTGACGTGCTCCGGTTTTGCGCTATGGCGGGCACCCGTAATCAGTGTACTGCCGGGAATGGCGCGGAGAGCCTGGGGCCGGGCAATCCAATCTACAGCGCCATTGTTGGCTTACCCGACCAGGATAGCGTGCGGCGGGCATTCAACAATCTCTCCGGTGAAGGCCATGCGAGTGAAAGAGCTGCAATAATCGAGGACAGCCGCTTCGTGCGCGAAGCCGTCTCCGATCGGGTAAGGCAGGCTTTCAGCGCGGATGCCGCGCTGGCTCAGGAAATGCCGGGTCAGACGCTGCAGCGGAATCCGACCACGGGGCGTGCCTTTTGGAGTCGTGCCTTCGGCTCTTTCGGTCATCGCAACGGGGACGGCAATGCCAGCCGTATCGGCCGTAATATCGGTGGGGTCTTCATTGGGGGCGACATGCTGATTGCGGATAAGTTCCTCATCGGCCTCGCTGGCGGCTACAGCAATGCTTCATATAACGTCAACCAGCTATTGACGAGCTCCAGCGATAATTATCATATCTCCGTGTATGGCGGCACACAGTGGGGGCCCCTTGGGTTACGTCTTGGCTCGGCGTATGCATGGCATGACCTTGAAACCAATCGGAACATTGCCTTTGCCGGCTTTTCCGACCATGCCAAGGCGAACTACACTGCACATACCGCCCAAGTATTTGGCGAAGTTGGTTACAGCCTGCCGTTTACCATTATATCGCTTGAGCCATTCGGCAGAATTGCCTATGTCAACCTTGATGCGAATAGTTTTCAGGAACGCGGCGGACCCGCAGCCCTGCGCAGCAAGAAGGATAATCAGGGCACTGCTTATACGACTGTTGGTCTCAACGCAGCGAAAGTATTCTCAAGCTCTGGCAGAATGACTACCACATTGCGCGGCTCGCTCGGCTGGCGCCACGCCTTTGGCGAGATGACGCCGATCTCGAGTTTCGCCCTCCCCGGAGGATCTTCCTTTACCACCGCAGGCGTACCGATCGCGGGCAATGCCGTAGTCATGGTCGCGGGCATGGATGTAAGTATTGTCAAGGCAGCCACCTTCGGCATTTATTACAACGGGCAGGTATTGCACAATATCGTGGATAACGGTGTCCGTGCGAATCTCAGCTGGAAATTCTGAGCGGGTATTGCCGGGTTAGGCTGCGCTAGGCCCTGCTCGTGCTGAGTGGACTGGTGGAAGTGGAAGGATCAATGTTGCGGTTGCCCGCGTTCATGGACAAGGTGGCTGATACTTACGGTCCGGTACAGCGCAATGTCAACAAGATTCTCAAAAAAGCCCTGGATCCCACTGGCATTCTCGCGCAGGGGAAACCCGGCATCCGGTAAATGACCAGATCAATCAGGCAGCCGAAGACAGCGAGAAGGGCATAACCATTAAACCTATCATCCGCCTGGAATCCTGAACTGTCGCGTCAACGGGCACTGTTGGTATGAGATCAACGGTTCGCGGCCGTGGAAATGAAACCGCAGCAGCCGTTCAGCCTCCCGCCCAAACCCCAATTCAACTGGGGTCCCGGCGCTCATCAAACTCAAATTCTTCGGCTTCTTGCTGACGCCCATCCAACCAGCATAAGCCCTGCAAGCATCATCGCGTAAGTGGCAGGCTCAGGAACCGGAAGCGCAAGAAGATTCACTCGAGCGACGGTGGACGGGTTGAATGCAAGACCCTCGACATTGATAAACAGCTCATTTCCAACGAACCGAACGTCCGATGGTTGCAAACCGAGAGTCGTCACACTGTTATCGATCTGCGCACCGGTGATGTTGCTGGCGGCAGCGCTATCGAAGCGGAATACATAGGTGTTTTCAAAAGCCGATGCAAATCTGGTGAAAGGCGCCGAGTTATGAAAATCGATCGTGATGTGATCGCTGGCAATATCGATCGCCACGTCAACAAGATTATGCGCAAACCCAGATTGAACCTCTGTAGCCGGGTTGAAGAGATCAGCCACGTCAGGAAATTCGACACCCGAACCGATCACTCTGGCGTTCGCGAAGGACGTGACGACGGGAGTGCTTGACGACGTGGCCTGGGCAAGCGTTTGAAGGCTGACATCTGTACCGTTTAATCCCGCGTAAGCAGGCATGCTCAGCAGCAACGCCGCTGTAAGAACAAGTTTCTTCATCTATATCGCTCCGGTTAGTATTATTGGTCATCAGAGTTTGCGAGATAAAACGATTCTGCTGATTCTGCTTGATGCTTGATGCTTGAGTTGACAAGCTATATCAATTGCAAGGGCGGCGTAAAATTCACCAGCAGGGGAAAATGCTGGCAGTTTGAATTCTATAGCTGAATCCGCGCATTAGGTAATTTTTTTTGGAGTAAATAGGCAAAATTTGGGGTGCTGGGCGCATTTTAAGATGTCGCACGCTGGCGCGTATCCCGCTTCGCTAGCAATAGCGTCAAGTTTATGCTTTTATTATAAAACTGAGCTGATAAAATCAGTACGAAGCAGAAGGACGTTTGCGCGGACTTATGTAGACATTTCTCGGGATACCAATGAAACTAAAACTTCACACCATCATCTGCAGCACCCGGCCCGGCCGTATTGGTCCGTCCATCGCGAAATGGTTTCATGAGCTCGCCGTGCAGCACGGAAAGTTCGAAGCAGTGTTGGTCGATCTCGACGAATTCAATCTACCGGTTTATGATGAGCCCGAGCATCCCATTCGCCAGAACTACCAGCACGAACATACAAAAAATTGGGCTGCCAGTGTGAATGCGGCCGATGCCTACGTATTCGTGACCCCTGAATACAATTATGGGCCGCCCCCCTCTCTTTTGAATGCACTGGATTATGTGTACAAGGAGTGGAATTACAAACCTGCGGCGACTGTCAGCTATGGCGGAATCTCGGGTGGCTTGCGGGCGGTGCAGATGGAAAAGCTCACCTTCACCACGTTAAAAATGATGCCGATACTGGAAGCCGTCGTTGTTCAGAATGCTTCCGGTCATTTCGATGACAACGATAATTTTCTGCCGAGCGATAGTCATAAAACGTCGGGCATATCGCTACTGGAGGAACTGCACAGGTGGGCGGAGGCGTTGAAAACGATGAGGCAATGAATTTTTTTCTCGAAAGGAAGGTTATCATGATCAACTTCAGTAGCTGAATGCCACGAATTGGTGCTTTGCTCTTATTGTCGCGCCAGCATCATACGTCGCTGGTGGTTGCGCGTGATGCGCGCCGAGCAGTGAATGAGAAAGATGCAACTGCATTGTCCGTGGCGATTGCAGATATTGAAGCTCACTGGAAGACCGTGATGGCTGCGCACTTTGATGAGGAGGAGCGGTTGATTCGAATTGCGGAGAATACGCTCGAGGCACAAGCGGTTGCACGTATTCTCGCCGAGCACGCCGAACTGAGGATGCTTGCCAGCGGGCCGTGCTTGCTTGAGCCTGCCGTGCGGTTGCGCAGGTTCGCAGATCTTGTCGTAACTCACGTGCGTTTCGAGGAGCGCGTGTTTTTCCCCCAGTTGCAGTTACACCCATGCATTGCCAGTGCCCATGCTGATATTTAGGCTTGGCTCCGGTTTATTCAACTAACCTCGTAAGGAGGAGATTCGCATGAATTATCCTGATTTTTATGAACAGGCTCCCGTTGTGCGTACCCGCGATCCTTTCGCCGAAATGCTGGGCGCTGCGCAAGACGGCGTGCTTGAATATCATTATGCCGACGCCGTGCGTCTGGCTGGACATTCCTGCCCTACCGTCGCGGGCGCGTTTCTAATGGGACGAGCGGCGCTGGCTACGCTCTTTCCGGATGAGCCCGCTGAACGCGGCGCCATTGCCATACACATGCCGGCGCCAGAAAGCGAAGGCACCACCGGCGTGACCGCACAAGTGCTGACTTTGCTTACCGGGGCCGCCTCGGACAATGGTTTTCACGGTATCCAGGGGCGCTTCAGACGCAAGGGATTACTCAGCTTTGCTGAACACAGAGAGGGCGAAGCCATCAGCTTCAAACGGATCGACACCGGGGCGGGCGTTACGGTAAGCCTGGATGTTTCTCCTGTGCCGAGCGACCCAGCCCAGGGCGCGCGCATGGCTGCCATTCTGTATGGCAACGCGGACGATGAGCAGCGGGTCGCCTTCGCCGATGCCTGGCAGGACCGTGTGCGGCGGCTGCTGCTTGAGTTTGCCGACGATCCAAGGGTGATACGCGTCACCTCTGTGCTATAGCGCAAGGTAAAAATCTGTATTTTCGAAAATGCCGCGGTTCCCGACGGGACATCCAGGTTCAGTTCGTCAGCCCTACGCTAAAAGTGAAGTCGTTGTTGAATATCTTCCGCACCGCTGCGCTTTCGAGCAACGTCTCGCGGCTGGCGAGCCAATGGTCGACGGCGGTGTCCCCATAGCAATTACGCACGCGATCAGGCGTAAGGAATGTATTATATTTCCCCCAGTGCAGGGTGAAGGGAATACCTGCCGCATCAAGGGCTTCCCAGACCTTGTTGTAGAATGCACGGGTCTCCGTAGTACTCACCGCATCCATTTCCAGCACTGCCGTGGTGTCGAAGCGGGTGAATCCGAGCAGTGCCCGTGTGCCTTTGACAAAACGGTGCGAGAGTATAAGCGGCAGGACGACGTTTGCGTCTTTGTATATCCTGAAAGCGATTTCCATTGCCTCGATCGCACGGGAGACTGGCATGCCGACACCGCAGCCGAGGGTTTTGCCCAAAGTCTTCTCGCCTCGGAAGAGATCGCGAATGATCGCCTTTTTAAAATAAGGCGAGAACTCCGCCTCTACCTGGCTATTGAGCAATGGCAGGGCCAGCTTATTCAGCGGGCTGGGAATTTTCCCTACCAGCGCGCCCATAATATCAAGGCCGGACGCGCCCAGGCCGGGCTCGCCGGCGTTCCATTCCGGTGGTGTATAATTATCCAGATCATAGGCCGATTCGTACATTACGAGAACGATAGCTTCGGCAGGGGGCGTGCCCTCGTTGGGGTTGAAGAATATTTCAAAATGGTAGGGATTGTCTCTGGGCACGTCGTTGGCTACCGCCGGCAGGGGAATCAGAGTCGGGTCGCAGGCGGCGATCGCGGCCTTGAGCGTGGCGTCGTACGGATGCCGGAACCGGACCGCATTCAGAATGAAAAGCGCGCGCGTCTCGATCATGATGCCGTGAATAATGCCGAAAGAGCCCAGACTCACCAGCGCGGCGTTGAAAAGCGTATCGTCCTGTATGAATTCCGCGCCTATGCTCTGCGCAAAGGCGGGTTCCATCACCGGATATGATTTCCGTTCCAGATAGACTTGCTTGTTCGGTCCGGTGATAAGGTGCAACCCGACGACCATCTCCTGCATCGCGCCAAAGTTGTAGGCGCCACCATGGGTTCCCGTCGAGACCGCGCCGGCGACGGTCTGGCCGTTGTTTGAGCCGCAACCTTTGATCGACAAGCCGCTGGTAAAGAGATATTCGTTCAGCGCGGCAACCGAATTACCGCATTCAACGAAGCGCAATTTCGCGGCATCGCCTGCATACCCCGAATCGGTCAGCGCATGCGGGACTTCGAACGCCAGCCGCAGTGCGGTGTTGTCGATCAGGCGGCCGTCCGTGACGGCGACGGTACTCAACGACCACAGGCTGCCATGCGCTCGCAGCGACTTTCCATCACGAATGCAAGCCTGGATGATGTCCTGCAATTCCTTTGTTGCTTCATTGTAAGTGTCGAAAGGCGGCTTGTCGCCCCGGTCGATGCGAAAGACGTATTCCCCCTCGAGAGTCTGCCTGAAAGAGTCGTGCCGTCCGGTTTCCAGGATGGTGGGGCGGAAAAAGATTCGTCCATTCGAGCTGTTTTCGTGTTGTCCGTTGGGCATGTTCTTGCTTCCTTATGGTCTGCCAGTCTGTCGTACTTAAAGGAAATCGGTTGCAAAAGCGTCTGGCCGCTTCATATTCCTCACCCAGTTATTTTTTCGCTGCGATTCTTCAAGTCCGACAGGCTGCTGGCTGATACTTATCAAGAAACGTTCCGCATTCTTTTTCGCGACACAGGGAGCGTGCCCGGCCTAGTGGGCGGCGCTTTGCAGCGAAATCGCACCTCCGTCGGCATCCAGAGACCCAGGGTGATAACACCGGCAAGATCATGCGCCAGGGTATGGTAGACCACGACATCGTTGATGCCCTGGCCGTGGCATTCCGCTGCAAAAACCTGGGGGTCGAGCATCAGTCCCCAAAAATACGCGTGCATGGTCTTTTTTTGGTAAGCCGCAGCCTGCCCTTCATGCTGGATAGGGTCGGATGCAGGCAGCAGCACACCATGAGCGAAATTCCTTTCCTGTACCAAGCTCTCTCATGCTTGCGGTTTCCATTACAGCTCTCCTTATCGCATAGTTTGTGGTGCGTTTGAACCCGAGGGCTTGGTTGTGGTGGTGTAGCTTTGTTGTTTTGGTATCTCGCCGTTTACCGTATAGACTGGACACAGCTGCTGATAGCCGGGTGCCGCCAGGGATCGTGTTGACGTGATCTTGACCAAACGCCGTGCTGGCGCGCCTGCCGTGGCTCCCGGTACCGCGGTTTCCCCAGCCAGATCAGGCGGATCGCACACGACATAACCATTGAATTTGTGAAGAGGCGTGTCTCGCGGCATATAACTGCCGGGATACTGGAACCCATGCATGTTGTTATAGCCCATACCACCGCCCATCGGTGGCATGGGCAACAC
>CAJDTP010000008.1_pt1 | contig 21478 bp, 20 predicted proteins | sample 7389851 | NCBI WGS metagenome assembly CAJDTP01 (sample SAMEA7055648, study PRJEB34461) | soil metagenome | biome: terrestrial ecosystem; feature: Peninsula; material: soil | place: Antarctica | collected 2016 | reverse complement strand
CCAGAACTGCTTTGGTTCGTGCCATCTCCGCTCCCATGAGGACAATGGCTAAAGTGTAACTGATATTTACTTATCCGAACAGTATTGGGTCAGGTCTTGTCAATTGCTTCAGTTTGAAGGAAAACGGAATCATTCAGATCGAATTACTCGTGTGCGTCGCATTCTGAAACAGCAAAGGTTAGCAAGAAACAAGACTTGACCCCTTTCTGCTCTTATTTGACCCCTTTCTGCTCTTATTTCAGTCAATCAATTGTAACTTTGGTATTTTGCTTGTCAGCAACTGATCGAGGCTGATCCGAAAACGGGCGCACAAAAGCGCCAGGCGGCGCAGAATCTTGCGCAGGTTGTGACCTGCACCGCATAGCAGCGCATTCATCGCATCGCCTGCGACGCCTTTGAGGAAGTTTCTTCCCAGGCGGCCATCGTTCTTCATGTGCCCGATCACCGGCTCCACGGCATTGCGGCGCTTGAGCTTCTTTCTGATCGCCACCGTAACGCCACGTTTGGCGCCGGCAATCCACACCTTGACCGGTTCGGCCAGGCCATGACCCCGGTAGCCGCGATCAACATAGGCTTCTTTCGGTGCGATCCCCGTCAGTTTCTTGACCTGCTGCAGTGATGCCTTGAGCGTGTGGCCGTCGTAGGGATTGCTAGGAAGCGATTGCATCCCCACGACAAAACTCTCTTTGCTGGTGCTGACCACGCCGACCTTGACGCCGAACTCGTAGGGCTTGTGCGCTTTACCCTTGGCAATGCATTCGACTTCCGGGGCATGCACGCTGTACACCTTGCCTTTGTCATGGCGCTGTTTCACATGAATCCGTTTGGCAATCTCCAATAACCGCTTGAGTCCGGCGTCATCCTGTCCGGCTTCTGTTTGCTGCGGCGCCACCTTGCGTTCGATGTCGCGGATTACCCGCCCCAGGCAAGTCCTGAGCCGCTTCTGTTCCCGTTTTGCAACAAAGCTGAGACCTTACCCCAGCAATCACGGTATACGGCTGCCACTGCTGCTGTGGCGTCTGGCAAGACATCGGGAGTTCGGCCTTGGGATAAGGATAAATGATACGCGAGACTCTACCAGAAGCCCTGCAGCTCGTAATACCCATACTGACTCTCCCATGTACCTCAGGACAGTAGCAACTATTGCTGAGTTCTGTGACAATCATCGACAATTTGCGATTGTGTAACTTTACAATTAAGGAAGTAATTTATAGCGTCGACGCTTATTAAAATTTGAAACTGATTTTCAGTTGCAAATTATGGAACATTTCACCATAATACTTTGTCAAAATACAGCAAACTAGTTGCGCGCCTGCGAAGCCGTCCAAAGGACTTTACATGGGAAGAATTGACGTCCCTGTTAAAGCACTTTTCTTATCACGAAAAAGCAGGAAGTGGTTCGAGCAGAAAGTTCATAAATAGTTTTACAGACCACAAGTTAGCATTTCATAAGCCTCATCCTGAAAACGTAGTTAAGCGGTACGTCATTGATGAGGTTATTGCTACTCTGATTGAAAATGGTCTGATTCCAGAAGAGGAGGATCAACGGTGACAAAATTTCGCGAACTGCTGTCCTATAATGAGTTTCAGGGTTCCGCTGAAATTAGCGTCGAGGATAACTGTTTATTTGGCCGTATCCTGCATATCAATGATGTGGTTACATATGAAGCAGATTCTCCTAAAGAGCTTGAAAAGTCTTTTCGGGCCGCTGTGGACGATTATATTGAGTTCTGCAAAGAGCAAGGGCATCAGCCCTGCAAGCCATATAAAGGGGTCTTTAATGTTAGAGTTGATCCGGCCCTCCATAAGAAATTAGCCTTTTTGGCGAGAAGGAAGGACGTAAGTCTTAACGAAATAGTAAATGAAGCCCTTTCTGAAAAAGTAGAAGCGGAAAGCAGGGTTACAGGGCCAGTCATTCACAATCACAGTCATGTTGTAAACATTATTAGTAATCACGATTCATACGATGTCGAGGAAGGTGCTGCATGGTCAGAAAAATCACAAAAACCAAATCTCGGATTCATCCAGTAAAGACGTCTGTTTCGTTAGTGCTTCAAACAGTTGAGATAAAAAAATGTAGCATAGAACGGAGGCTTCCGAGATTTTCGGCTCCACGAGGGAAAATCGAATCAGAATTGAACCTCAACGTTTATCTTGCCGAGGGCAATAGGGAAGCGAAAGGTGTAATAGGCCTATTAAGTTTAGCCCTAAACGGAAAAAGTGTTGTCGGTGATGATGCTGCTCCATTCTCAATTTCCTTTGAAATGGAGGGGTTTTACCGCTTAGACGACGCCGATACAGAATTGAGTGAGGGCGACTTGACAGAGCCATTGATTGCGAGAATTGCCAATGAGCTTTATCCTCTTGCTATGATGAGGTCGTCTGAGTTGCTTAGCATGATCGGCTATGGAGGAGTTCGATTGTCGTATGGACTGGAAATGGAAAAAGCAATGCAAGCCTCATAAACCCGCATCGGCGGGTTTTTTATTGCTCAGGCTTTTCGGTGCTGGCTGCTGACACTGTGCTGACACAAACCGTTCTAAGAAAATCAGGAAGGGCATAACACGTTGATTATATGGCGCGCCCAACACGATTCGAACGTGTGACCCCCGCCTTCGGAGGGCGGTACTCTATCCAGCTGAGCTATGGGCGCTAATATAGATAAGCTTATCGCTGAAGGAATCTCCGATAGCCCCATCTTTGATGGTGACTTACTTCATCAAGAACTAATCCAAGACCCGGGCGATAGAATAGCTTTTTTTAAACCCCGCGTCCAACGTAACAAATCACTTTTTGCTTCGGTAGGCATGAACCTATACAATAATCACTTTACTTGGAGTTATCGTGAGCGCCGCTGAAGACGAAGAAGAGCATTCCTCAATTATCAAAACACCAAAACAATTGATGGTGGTTGTCCTGGCCGCTTTCGTGTTTCCTGTTTTGATTATTTGGCTACTGGGGAAATATGTTACCGGAGATACCCCGATAGACCAAAACAGTCCTGTTTTTTCAGATAAGGTTGTGGCGCAACGCTTGAAGCCGGTGGGCGAACTGGTGCTTGCAAGTAGCACCTCGCAAGCTGGAGTGCTATCTGGAGAAGGAACCAGCGAACCGGCGAGTGCGGTAACTACTACTCCTCCGGCAGCGGATGCGGTAGCTGCTCCAGTAGCGGAAGCGGGTGGCCCGGATAAAATAAAGGCAATCTATACTGCCAGCTGCGCTGCGTGTCACACCACCGGCGCGGCGGGCGCGCCCAAGCTTGGCGATAACTCCGCATGGGGTCCCCGTATCAAGGCTGGCGACGAGTCACTCTACAACAGTGCACTCAAGGGCAAAAATGCGATGCCTCCGAAAGGTGGAAATGCCAGTCTCTCCGATGCCGACGTGAAAGCAGTAGTCGATTACATGGTGAGTCAGTCAAAGTGAATCTCTGAGCAATTTGCGATGGTAAGATAAAGGGGCGATAGATAATTGCATATCGCCCTTATTTTTATGAAGAATGCGCGCGTACAGTGTATTTGATCTGCCGGGATTATCGATTCCGTAAATATGGCCACGTTTGCAATCGGGGATTTACAGGGTTGTTATCAGGAGTTTCAGGATCTCCTCGAACTGGTTCGTTTTGACCCTGCAGAGGATAAGTTGTGGCTGGTAGGGGATATTGTGAATCGGGGTCCGGATTCTCTGGCTGTATTGCGCTTTGTCAGAGGGTTAAAAGATGCGGCAATAATGGTTCTGGGCAATCATGATCTCCATCTACTCATGGTGGCCGAAGGATGCGTCAAACTGCATCGTAACGACACACTGAACGATATTCTCGGCGCGCCTGACAGGGATGACCTGCTCCACTGGCTGCGGCAACAGAGGTTGCTGCATGTGGAGGGTAATTACGTCATGGTACACGCGGGTTTATTGCCTTCCTGGAGCATCGCGCAGGCCTCGCTCCTCGCGAAAATAGCGGAAACTGCGCTGCGCAGTCCGGATTTCCACGCGCTTTGCCGCAATATGTATGGGAACCAGCCAGACCATTGGGACAGCAGCTTCGAAGGTTATGAGCGCCTGCGAGTAATTATCAACGCCATGACACGCATGCGTGTATGCACTGTGGACGGAAAAATGGATTTCGGCTACAAGGGTTTGATACAGGACATTCCGACCGGTTATCTGCCCTGGTTCGATACCCCAAATCGCGCCAGCCGCGAGGCGACCATCATCTGTGGACATTGGTCGGCGCTGGGGTTGCAAATCAGGGACAATTTGATAGCGCTGGACACGGGTTGCCTCTGGGGCGGAAGCCTTACCGCTATTCGTCTTGAGGACCGGCGGATTTTCCAGGTGCCTTGTGCGGCAGGGGAAGGGATAAGGCATCTGCAATAGCCTGTTCCGCACCTCGCGCGAGTTCTCGCCGGTTTTTCCCGCTACTGTCGATCGGGTCGGCGAAAATCAGTTCCAAGTCAATCCACGGTTGCCTTAACATCTGTTGTAACGATTCCAATAGGGAGATTTTGACGTATGGAACTGCCCTGCTGATTTCCCCTGCTGTGTCTGTATAACGTATCGCCACTGGATAAACCAGGGCTGCAACCATTATTGCGGGTTGCAACAGCGATGCATGAAAATGTCGAAGCAAAGTACCATCGCTGGTAGTGCCTTCGGGGAATACCGCAACCCGATCGCCAATTGTTAACGCGTCGCCGATATGTTCATTTATCCGGGCAGTATCGCGGCGTTTTGTGCGTTCAATAAACAACGTGCCCACGTTACGGCTCAACCAGCCGAATAGGGGCCAGTCGCGAATTTCAGCTTTGGCTACAAAACGTGCGGGACATACAGCGATGAGAGCATGCACGTCTACCCAGGAAACATGATTCGCCGCCAACATCACGCGTTGCGTTTTGGCGCCAGGCGGGGTGCCACGAAAGCGCAACCTGATACAAAGGATCGCGAGCAATCCAGCGCACCAATTTTGCGCCATACGCCTTTGTGCTGACTGATCAAGATGTGGGTAAACCGCGGATTGGACCAGACCTGACACGATATGCAACAACAGGCGGACTGAGCGAAAGACCTGTATTAGTCGGCTATTGGTATTGATTTCGTTTTTCATGTCATTATTGCATCAATAATGACATGTGCCTCAGCAGCAGCGCCAGGTGTTTTTTTCGGCCGGTTTCATTGCACCCCTCCGTTATAGAATGCGGCTACCGAAAATTTCAAAATATCGCTGATCTATTTCATCGCGAGTGAAGCTGTGGTTCTGGCCACCACGTTGGGCAATTTTCAACGCGCCCATCAGCGAGCTGAGTTGCCCGGTGCTCTGCCAATCCATTCCATTAGTAATTCCGTAAAGCAGGCCTGCGCGAAAAGCGTCACCGCATCCGGTGGGATCCACTAGTTTATCTGCCTTGACGCTTGGAATCTCGATTTGTTGACCATCAGAATAAATTACCGACCCTTCACCGCCTTTTGTGACAATGAGTCCCTTTACAAGTTTTGCCAGCGCTTCCAGCGTACATCCGGTACGCTCACGCAGCAATTGACCCTCATAATCGTTAACGGCTACGTAATCCGCCTTGTGAACAAAATCCAGGAGCTCTTCACCATTGAACATGGGTAATCCCTGGCCCGGATCGAACATGAATGGAATGCCGGCTTCGTGAAATTCGCGTGCGTGCTGCATCATGCCTTCCCGCCCATCCGGGGCAACGATGCCCAGGCTTACAGATTTTGCGTCCGCTACGTGATTTTCATGAGAAAAATTCATCGCACCCGGATGAAAAGCGGTTATCTGGTTATCTGCCAGATCGGTTGTAATGAATGCTTGCGCGGTAAATATACCCGGAACGCGGCGTATATAAGTTTGCACAAGGTCCAGGCTCGTCAACCGGTATGCATACGGCTGGTAGTCATCTCCAACGGTCGCCATAATAAGCGGCTTGCCGCCTATCATTTTGAGGTTATAGGCGATATTGCCGGCGCAGCCGCCGAATTCTCTGCGCATATCCGGCACCAGAAAAGCCACATTCAGAATATGAATTTTCTCGGGCAGGATATGGTTCTTGAAATGATCGTTAAACACCATAATGGTGTCATAGGCAATAGAGCCGCAAATGAGTGTATTCATGGGCCTGAGGACAGTGAGAGTTTGCGTGCGTCAGATCGGAATGACCGTTCAACCTAAATCCGGTAGTTGACCGCTTATTTCATTTAATAGATCAGTGTGATGAGTAATAACAATATTTCATATTATTTGACGCTCACCTTCTAAGTGAGGTCGCTACGAGGTGAATTGCACAGTTTTTGGAGCACATGGCTGCGTTGCAACTTCTTGGAATGGAACGGCGCCCGAAGCGTCGTCCGAGGGGCCCCGCGCAGCGGGGATCGGGCAGCGCAGGGGGGATGCCCGATCGCGTTCCACACGCAAGGGAACGCCCGCATCCCGCTTCTGGGGTCGCACCTTCCTGCGGAAGGCACTGCTCCGCCCTGCGCGGTCGCATTCCGCGTCGTTGCGCCTTGCCCTGCACTTCCCCCGTCCAACTACCGGATTTAGGTTCAAGCGCTGTGCTGTTTCCATACCAGATCCAGTTCCCGCGCGGCTTTTACGTCGTCCAACCTGCGTACTGGAGTCGTATGAGGCGCGTTTTTTACCAAATCGGGCTGAGTGTGCGCTTCTTCCAGGATTTCTTTCATGGCTGCAACAAATGCATCGAGCGTTTCCTTGGATTCAGTTTCAGCCGGTTCGATCAGCATGCATTCCGGCACCAGGAGCGGAAAGTAGATGGTAGGGGCATGGTAACCCTTGTCCAGCAATCGCTTGGCTACGTTCATCGCGGTTACACCGGTGCTATCTTTCAAGTCTTTCAATGTGACGATAAACTCATGGCTGGCTCGGCGGTTCGGATAGGCAATCTCGAAACCTGCCTTGCTCAGTTCCGCCATCAGATAATTGGCATTTAGCGCAGCGAACTCAGCCACACGATGCATTCCCTCCGCTCCGAGCAGGCGCACGTAGATATAGGCCCGGAGCAGCACGCCCGCGTTGCCCATGTGAGCCGAAAGTCTGCCGATGGATTGCGGTATTTCCTTTTCCGTGAGCCAGCGATAAAGTCCATTCTCGAGCGCTACCACCGGTACAGGCATGAATGGCAATAGCCGGGGAGCCACGCCGACGGGCGCTGACCCTGGGCCGCCGCCGCCGTGGGGCGTTGAAAAAGTCTTGTGCAAATTGATGTGAATGACGTCGAAGCCCATATCGCCGGGCTTCACCTTGCCGAGTATGGCGTTCAGATTTGCGCCATCGTAATATAGCAAGCCACCCACCTGATGGACGATTTTGCTCATCTCGGCCACGTTTTTTTCGAACACGCCAAGCGTTGAAGGGTTGGTCAGCATCAACCCTGCCGTTTGCGGACCCACCGCTGCCTTCAGCGCGTTCATGTCCACGTCGCCGTCTTTGTCAGTGGGTATTTCTACCACCTTATAGCCGCACATGACCGCCGTGGCGGGGTTGGTTCCGTGTGCCGCATCCGGAACGATGATTTCAGTGCGGGCGGAATCGCCGCGCGACTCATGATAAGCGCGAATCATCGATATCCCGATCAATTCGCCCTGTGCCCCGGCCATCGGCGTAAGACATACTCCCGCCATGCCGGTTACATCTTTCAGGATTTCCTGAAGCTCGTACATGCAGGCAAGAAATCCCTGACCAGTACTTTCCGGCGCCCGCGGATGCCGCGCCAGAAATTGAGTCAGCATCGCAAGCGAGTTGCATGCTCGAGGGTTATATTTCATCGTACAGGAGCCAAGCGGATAGAACTGCGTGTCTATCGAGAAATTCTTTTGCGATAATCGGGTGTAATGACGTACGGCGTCCATCTCAGACACTTCCGGCAGCAGCGGCGGCACTTTACGCATGAGGTTTTTGGGGATACCGGCTATCTCCGCACTTATTGACGGGGATTGAGAATAATTGCGCCGACCGGGGCGTGAGTGTTCAAATATCAACATAGTGAAATCCGATTCTTTGCAGTAAATACTTATTGAAAGGGGAGCCCGCCAATACGGGCTGCCTCATCGTGTCGTTGGTATCCGGACCTATTGCAGAGCAGCCAGGGCTGCGTTGTAGTTGGGCTCATCCTTGATTTCAGGTACGAGCTCAGCATGAATCACTTTGTCGTTCTCATCCAGCACCACGACGGCCCGGGCAGTGACCCCAGCCAGAGGACTATCGGTAATCGCGACACCGTAATTTTTCATGAATTCGGAACCGCGCATGGTCGAAAGCGTTACCACTTTGTCCAACCCTTCGATATCGCAGAAGCGGCTCATTGCAAAAGGTAGGTCGGCAGCGATTATCAGCACCACTGTATTTTCCATGTTACTGGCCTTCTCATTGAACTTGCGCGTCGACATGGCGCAGACCGGGGTATCCAGGCTGGGAACAATGTTGAGTACTTTTTTCCTGCCGGCAAAATCAGCTAGCGTCACATCCTTCAGATCCTTGTTTACCAGCGAGAACGCCGGTGCCTTTTCTCCGATTTTCGGAAAATTACCTTCAACTTTAATCGGATTGCCGGCTAACGTGACCATGTTGTTGCTCCTTGTGTGAGGGCGATATCGCTGCGCTTGGTTGAGAATCAACTGACAAGTTACAAATTATCGATTGCGTGCATCAACTTCTCGGTGTAATTTTCCAGATCGGCAAATGTCTTGGTCTCCGTGGCGCATACGAGCATCGCACTGCCAAGCTCCGGGTAATATTCGTCCAGATTCAGCCCGCCCAATATCCTCTGGTTTTTTAGCGTCTCCAGTACATCTTTGGCCGGCACGGGTAGGGAAACTGCTGTTTCATGAAATAATGGCCCGCTGAAAATTCTTTTAACGCCCTTGCAGCTCTCCAGTTTTTCGAGCAAAGCCAGCGTATTTGCGTGGGACTGCGCGGCAATGCGCCGCAACCCTTCCGGCCCCGTCAGGGATAGGTAAATCGTGGCCGCAGTGACCATCAATCCTTGATTGGTACATATATTCGAGGTGGCCTTGGAGCGTCGGATGTGCTGTTCACGTGCCTGCCACCAACGCCTGTTTGCAGGCCATGAAGCCGAAATAGGGTCCGCCGCTCGAAAGTGGAATTCCCAATGGCTGGCCTTCACCCACCGCGACATCAGCGCCCTTCTCACCCCACTCGCCAGGGGGCGTGAGTATGGCGAGCGCCATCGGATTGACCACGGCAATCGCCAATGCGTTTTTGCTGTGAGCCCAATCGGTGAGGGTATCGACCTCTTCGAGCACGCCGAAAAAATTGGGCTGGGGAATGACCAGCGCGGCAAATTCTTCCTTGCCAAACTCGTCCAGCGTTTCAACCAGCACCTGACCGGTTTGCTTGCAGTAAGGTAGCTCAACGACGTCGATACCCTGGTTTTTGACGATGGCCCGCACCACGCTGCGATAAACGGGATGAACGGTTGTCGGCATCAGAATGCGGCGTGAGGATTTGTGAGAACGTACCGCCATCAATGCCGCTTCCGCCAGCGCGGATGCGCCGTCGTACATGCTTGCATTGGACACATCCATACCCGTCAGCGACGCCATTATCGTCTGGTATTCGTAGAGCAATTGCAGTGTGCCCTGGCTGGCTTCGGCTTGATAAGGGGTATAAGAGGAATAGAACTCGCCGCGAGTGGTTATTTGCCATACAGCGGCCGGGATATGGTGCTCATAGGCGCCTGCGCCTATGAAATTGAGATACCGTCCATCCATCTCGGCCCGTTCCAGCATCAGCCGCGATACTTCCATTTCACTCAAGCCGGGGGGTACACGTTTCAAACTGCCGGTTTTGAGGGCAGCCGGAATTTCATCGAACAGGTCATCAATGGTGTTTGCGCCGATGCTCGCAAGCATCGCATTTATATCTTCTTCAGTATGGGGAATGAACGGCATATTTTTTCCGCGAAATCATTGAGTAAACGGTAAACCTGGTAAATAACCTCGAATCGTTTATCAGTCGCCTTCGGCTTCGAGTATTTTTTGATACCCTGCATAATCGAGCAGATTATTCAGATCGCCGACATTTTCCGGCTTCAGCTTGAAGAGCCAGGCCGAGTCACTTCTCCAGCAATGGGCGCATACACGTCAGCCGCCGCCTTTACCGACTCGACAACGGCGCATTCTTCTCCCCGCTTCAATTTGCGTCCTACCTCAGGAGTTTCCACGAAGACCATGTCCCCCAGTAGCTCTTGAGCGTGCTGGGTGATGCCGATGGTTGTCGTGCCATCATCTTCGAGCCTCACCCATTCGTGGGATTTGGTGTACTTCAGATTGTTTTGGGTACTCATGTCTTCGCTCCAGAATTAAATGACAACCACGTTGCCGCCAATATCAAACCAGGACTTTGCCATTTCGCACGAACGGGTATTTCACCACCTTCGCTCTCAGCATCTTGTCCCGTACCACGACTTGCACTTCATCTCCGGCGGATGCGCTTAAAGGCAGGCGTGCCAACGCAATGGAGTGATCAAGCGTGGGGGAAAAGCCGCCACTGGTAATTTCACCTTCATTCCCATCGGGATGCGTCATCACTCGCTGGTGACTGCGCAATACACCACGATCCAATAATATCAAACCGATGAGCTGCTGTTTTACCGGCTTTTCCAGAAGCGCCTGCTTACCGATAAAGTTACGGTCGCTTTTCAACTCTACCGTCCAGCCCAACCCTGATTCCAGCGGGTTGGTCGTATCATCCATATCCTGGCCGTAAAGGTTCATACCCGCCTCAAGCCGTAACGTGTCCCGCGCACCTAATCCCGCCGGTGCCACGCCCGCAGCATGGAGCGCATTCCAGAATTCTACGGCATCCACTGCCGGCAACATGATTTCAAAGCCGTCCTCGCCAGTGTAGCCGGTACGGGCGATAAAATATTTATCAAAAAAAATTGCCTGGAACAGCTTCAGGTTCTCCGTTTCCGCCTGAGATCCCGCAATGACTTGCCAAACCTTGGCACGGGCATCAGGCCCCTGTACCGCAATCATGGCGAGGTCACGGCGTGGAATAATTTCAAGTCCGGGCGCGATCTCATCACGTCGCGCCAGCATCCATGCCAGATCCTTATCGGCGGTGCCTGCATTGACAACCATCCGGAAATGCGATTCTGTCAGAAAATAAATGATGAGATCATCTATTACCCCACCCTCGGGATTCAGCATGCAGGAATAGAGCGCCTTGCCGGACTGTGTCAGTTTGTCTACATTGTTGGCGACCAGCCGCCGCAGGAAATCACGTGCGGTTTCACCCTTGATATCAAGAGCCAGCATATGAGACACGTCGAACATGCCCGCACCACTGCGCACCCGGTGATGTTCGTCAAGCTGGGAGCCATAATGCAGGGGCATATCCCAGCCGCCGAAATCGACCATCTTGGCCTTCATGTCGCGGTGGGTTTGATTAAGGGAAGTTGCTTTCACAGATCGATACCTCAAAAAAAAGGGTGAAGTCACGTCATATGACTTCACCCCTCTGTCCTTTTTACCTGAGAGATTACGGAATATCTGGTTCTCTATTCCGTCTGCCCCTTCGGTGGCCAACTTAATGCCGGCGCTCTCCAGATTGCCTTTTCGCAAGCGGTTCTCAGGGATCAGGATCGACCTGATCCACGCCTGAGCGATTCCGGGGGGTTGCGCCTTCGGCGGCGCCGATGAAACCGGCGCACTCTTCCGCTTGGATATAAATAAATAGCAGACTCGAACTATACTCCAGCAGCTGGGATCAAGACAAGGTATATCACATGGCGGAACTGTTCTAACCTGTAATTCTAAATAAGTGAATCAGTGTGTTTTGACTTTAAAATGGTATCTTATTGAAGCCCGGCAGCGATTAACTTCAAACCTTTGTGCTGCTGATATCCGGACGAGAAGCGACTTGTCCATGATAACGGGGCTTTCTGAATGTGAGGATAAAAATGTATCCTGGCCACCTTGGGCTTTCTGAGCAGCCCTTCGCCGATTCATCGGTCACCGATTTTTTTTACGAAGGAGCCAACCGGGGGGCGATACTGGATGCGCTCATCTATGTGCTCACCCATGGTGAGGGGGCAGAGGGGGTCATTCAGGTCATCGGTGAGGCCGGCAGCGGTAAAACCACCCTATGCCGGTCATTGATAAAGCGATTGCCTGCACAAATGCAAGCTGTCTATCTCGCCAAGCCGGATTTGTCGCGTGAGGAACTTCTCCACTCGATCAGTGATGAGTTGAATTCCGGAGTCGCAGAAAGCGCCACTACCGCCGTGCGGACCCCTGTTGCGATAGAAGAACTGCAACGTGCGCTGACCGAAAAACATGCCAGCGGCGGACAAGTCGTGTTACTCGTGGATGAGGCGCATACCCTGCCTGCGGAAGCGCTTGAAGAGGCGCTGACGCTGTACGATCTGGAATCGTCCCGTCACAAGTTGCTTCAAATCGTCCTGTTTGGCCAGGCCGAGCTTGAAAACAATTTGGCTTTGCCGCAGATGCGCAAGCTCAAGGATCGCGTCACTCATCACTTTGCCTTGCAGCCTTTCAATACTAAAGCCGTGGAAGAATATCTGGCGCGACGCGTGCGTGAGGGGGACCATCGCGGCCCTGATAATTTTTCCGCTGACGCGGCAAAATTGATTTCAAGGGCTTCTGGGGGGCTTGTTCGCCAATTAGACATTCTGGCGGATAAATCCCTGCTGGCGGCATCCATCGCCGGAGCTCGCGAAGTGGAAGCGCATTACGTCAACGCAGCCATCGAGGATATGGGAATCAAGCACCGCTCCAGTGGGGGAAGCGGGCGAAATTGGCGGGTTTTTCTGGGCCACCACACAGTCGATGCGATCGCCATGTTTTCCACGATCGCTGTCGTAATGCTGGGTGTGCTGGGCTGGCAGGATATTCGCTCCCCCTCACCGGAGATTACCTCCCTTGTTGCTTCGATGCCGCTTGAGCCACAAACGCCAGTGCCTGTTTCGATTCCCGCACCCGGTCCCGTATATTCCACAAATTCCACAGTGACCGCAGCAGTTCCTCCCGGTATTTCCCCTTCAGTTTCAGCGACTGCAACAGCGCCCTCGGGTATTTCCCCCTCGGTTCCGGTGGTTGCCTCTAATCCTGCACCCCCCAAGGCTGTGGCAGGGATAGCATCTTCCGCAGAGAGTAAGCCCGCTGCTGAGGTCGGGCAGCGCAGTACGGCCAGAACGCATATTGCCGGCGTTGAGCTGGCGGGAAATGCATTGCTGGAGCAGCGACTTGAAGCGACAACCAACGTCATGCGCAAGACGGATAGGAATTTCTATACGATCCAGCTGTTCGCCACCGAAAACATACAACCCGACCGTATGGAGCGATTTCTGCAACGTGCCCGGAGTCAGGTTGATTTATCCGATCTCTATGTGCACCCCGTAAGTAACGGTAACCAAGCCAAGTTTATCGTCACATATGGGATTTATCCCAGCCGTGATGAAGCTGACGCGGCACTGGCAGGACTTCCAGAGAAATATCAAAGCTCGTTTCAGCCGGCCTTGTATGCCTTAAGCGAGCTCCACTGATCCCGTATTCGCATGGAATTTCCAATGCCCGTGTTTTCGATATCCGCGGCGCGGCTGTTTCCGATAGCGGTGGGCGCGGCAACACGTGATGTTACAATGGTAATTGTTCGTTAAACATCATTTTACTCATGGCCGCCCCCTATCTTGCTACTGCCTTGACCGGCCCGATCCTTGATCTGGAGACATGCATCATCAATGCCATGCCCACCATCGAGCACTGGCTGAGCAATGAGTGGCAGAAGCATACAGTGCCGTTTTATTGCTCCGTGGATTTACGCAACAGCGGGTTCAAGCTGGCGCCCGTGGATACCAACCTATTTCCCGGCGGTTTCAACAATCTCAACCCTGAATTTTTGCCGTTGTGCGTACAGGCAATGATGGCGGCGGTTGAGAAGATATGTAGCGGCGCGCGCAGCGTGCTACTGGTCCCTGAAAACCACACGCGCAATATTTTTTACTTGCAAAACCTGGCAGTTTTGCAAGCCATCATGCGCCATGCCGGCATGGACATTCGTATTGGTACCTTGTTACCAGAGATTACTTCAGCCACTGTGATCAATTTGCCCGATGGCGGCAAGCTTACGCTGGAACCGATCCAGCGCAGAGGGGATCGCGTGTCGATAGAAGGCTTTGACCCGTGCGCCGTGCTTCTCAACAACGATCTGTCGACAGGTATACCGGCAATCCTGCAAAATCTCGAGCAGACCGTCGTTCCGCCCCTTCGCGCAGGATGGGCGACCCGACGCAAGTCTCAGCATTTCACAGCTTACGACAACGTGGCGCGAGAATTCGCCGACCTGATCGGCATCGACCCATGGCTCATCAACCCCTATTTTGCCGCCTGCGGCAAAATCAATTTTCGTGAAAAGAAAGGTGAAGACTGCGTCGCGAATACCGTAGACGAGATCCTGAGCGACATTCGGGAAAAATATGCGCAATATGGCGTCAAAGAAGACCCGTTCGTCATTGTCAAGGCCGATGCCGGCACTTATGGCATGGGCATCATGACCGTGAAAGATGGCGCCGAAGTCCGCGCGCTTAACCGTAAGCAGCGCAACAAGATGGCGGTCGTGAAAGAGGGCCTGCAGGTGACGGAAGTCATGGTGCAGGAAGGCGTATACACGTTCGAGAGCATTAATGAAGCGGTAGCCGAACCGGTAATATATATGATCGACCGTTACGTGGTGGGCGGATTCTACCGGGTCCACACCAGCCGTGGAATCGACGAGAACCTCAACGCTCCAGGTATGCAGTTCGTGCCGCTAGCCTTTGAGGATACCTGTCTCATGCCAGATCGTGAAGCCCGGCCAGGTTGCAGCCATAACCGATTTTATGCTTATGGCGTGGTAGCGCGCGTCGCGTTGCTCGCGGCAGCGCAAGAGTTGGAAAAAAGCGAAGGGCGAGCCGAGGTCTTTGTCGCTTAGTGCGGCGCTAGGCTGTCAGCTCCTTCTTCAATTATTTGGATAGAATGCTGGGCGCGCAGTGTACTGTCTGGAAAAACTGCTTTCCAATCCACACCATTTTAAAGTTTGGAGCGCAGCGCCATACTGAACGCTATCTTGAGCACCGGTTTGACATCGGCTGGAGTTTACAACGGCCGAGGTAAGTAAATGCCTGAGTAAATACTTGGGAAAGCCATATTACGGCTGCTTTCCGCGCCATGCTATTACTATCACTTCCGGTATTCCCGATATTCTTTCGCCTTTGCCGTTGTATGGCGCCAGCGTAACCGAGGGGCTCATAATTCATGAAAATCGCTTTCATTCTCGACCACCTCGATTCAATAAAAACATACAAAGACTCGAGCTTTGCCATGATGCGCGAAGCCGTTCTCCGCGGCCATGACCTGTTTGCCCTGCAGCAGGGCGATCTTGTCTGGAAGGGCGGCGAGACAATAGGACTGACGCGAGCCCTGGAATTAGCGAACGAGACTGATAGAGGGCACCCATGGTATCGGACAGATGAACCGGAAGAAACGCTGCTTCAGGAATTTGACGTCGTGCTGATGCGCAAGGACCCGCCGTTTGACATGGAGTATATTTATAGTACCTATCTGCTGGAGTTGGCTGAAAACCACGGCGCTCATGTCATCAATAGCGCACGAGCAGTGCGAGACCACAATGAGAAGCTCGCGATTGCGAAGTTTCCTGAATACACCGTACCTACGCTGGTGACAAGGCAGGAACACCTGATTCGCGATTTTCTTGCTGAATACCGCGATATCATTCTCAAGCCACTGGACGGCATGGGCGGTGCGGGCGTGTTTCGCATTCACAGCGCTGATCATAATATAGGCGTGATAATAGAAACCTTGACGCATTACGGTATACGCACGATTATGGCTCAGCGTTACATCCCCGAAATAACCCAGGGAGACAAGCGTATTCTACTGATAGCGGGAAAGCCGGTGCCTTATACACTCGCACGCATTCCCAAGCCGGGCGAGACCCGCGGCAATCTTACCGCAGGCGCCAAGGGCTTGGCGCAGCCGCTTACGAGGCGCGACCGGGAAATTGCTGAAGCATTAGGTCCCGTATTATATGATAAAGGCCTGATGCTCGTCGGGCTGGACGTAATCGGTGACTATCTTACCGAAATCAACGTCACCAGTCCGACAGGGATGACGGAAATCGCGGATCAGACCGGCTTCAACGTAGCAGGGATGATGTTGGATGCGATTGAAAAAATGCTCAACTGATGCATTCATCTCCAGATATTACTGACTATTACTGACCGAACATGATCGGAATTTTAATTATCTCGCACGGCAATCTGGGTGACAGCCTTATCCGTTGCGTTGACCACGTCATGGGTGAAAAATCCGAGCAGTTGACGTACCTGAGCATTACCGTTCAGGATGACCCCGACGTCGTCGTGCCCAAAGCGCTGGAATTGGTGAAACAACTTGATCGCGGTGATGGCGTGCTGGTGTTGAGCGATATTTGCGGTGCAACGCCATGCAATATCGCCAGCCGGCTCGTTAGGCCCGGCAGTGTGGAATGCCTTGCCGGGGTCAATCTGCCGATGCTGATACGAGCGCTTACTTATCGCAACGAACCACTTTCAGCCGTAGCGGAGAAAGCGCTATCCGGTGGCAGAGAAGGCGTCATGCGTATTGATTCAGGGCCAACATAATGCAATACCGGGAGGTTAAAATCCTGAACAAATTGGGCCTTCACGCGCGTGCTTCCGCGAAGCTCACACAGTTGGCTTCTCGATATCGCAGCGAGGTCTGGCTATCGCGGGACAGCCGTAAAGTTAATGCAAAAAGCATTATGGGCGTGATGATGCTCGCTGCAAATCAGGGTGTTATTCTGGGCATTGAAACCACCGGTACGGACGAGGCCGAGGCCATGCAGGCGCTGGTGAACTTGATCGAGGATGGTTTCGGGGAAAGCGAATGAGCTTTGTGCTGCACGGAGTGGGCGTTTCCAGCGGCATTGCCATAGGACATGCGTATCTCGCTTCGCACGCTGCACTGGAGGTGGCGCATCACATCGTGCCGGAGGATCAAGTCAGTAATGAAATTGCCCGGCTCGACATCGCATTCAATGGTGTCCGTGAGGAGCTTGAAGCGCTGAATGCTTCTGTGGTCAGCGGCCCCGCCGCCCCGGAATATGGCGCGTTCCTTGAATTGCACCGGATGATTCTGGACGATCCCACTCTCTCCACTGCCGCTAAAACTTATATTGCCCAGAACCAGTGCAATGCCGAGTGGGCTATTACCCAGCAAATGGGCGTATTAATGGCGCAGTTTGAAGAGATTGAAGATCCTTATCTGCGCGAACGCAAGACCGATGTGATCCAGGTAGTCGAACGCGTGCTGAAAATCTTGCTGGGGCATCCGGGTTACGTTCCGATCCCGTTGAAGCATGATGGCGACAGCATTCTGGTTGCCCATGATCTAAGCCCCGCCGATGTGATTCAGTACAAGCAGCACCGTTTTACGGCATTCCTGACCGACCTGGGGGGCTTGACTTCGCACACGGCTATTGTGGCACGCAGCCTCAACATCCCTTCTATCGTTGCACTTCATCACGCACGCGGGTTGATCCGCGACAACGATGTCCTGATCGTGGACGGTGCTCAGGGCGTGGTAATAGTGGGTCCCGACGAGCATGTGTTGACGGAATACCGGCTTCGCCAGAACGAACTGGAGCTGGAAAAGCAGAAACTGAAGCGCATCAAGGCGACCCCTGCCACGACCCTCGATGGTACAGCCGTGGAATTGCAAGCCAATATAGAACTACCTCAAGATGTCGAGCAGGTAAAGGAAAACGGAGCCACAGGCGTTGGCCTGTTTCGCAGCGAATTCCTGTTCCTCAATCGCGATAGTTTGCCGGGCGAGGACGAACAGTTCGAAGCTTATCGTACTGTGGCGCGAAAAATGCGGGGAATGCCGGTAACGATACGCACGTTTGATCTGGGCGCCGACAAGAATCTTGACAACGCAAAGCGCGTAGCTGCCAATCCGGCATTGGGATTGCGCGCTATTCGCCTATGTCTTGCCGAACCTCAAATGTTCAATACGCAGTTGCGTGCGATTCTGCGCGCTTCCCGTTACGGCCAGATTCGTATTCTGGTGCCGATGCTCTCCAGCGTTTCGGAAATTTCCCAGACATTGCAATTGCTGGAAAACGCCAAGCAAAGCTTGCGCCACGAAAAGATTCCCTTCGATGAGAAAATTCAGATAGGCGGTATGATAGAAATTCCCGCCGCAGCGCTATGCCTCGATGTTTTTATGCGCAAGCTGGATTTCTTGTCCATCGGGACCAACGATTTGATTCAGTACACGCTGGCCATAGACCGTGCCGATGATTCTGTAGCACACCTCTACGACTCGCTGCACCCTGCGGTACTGCGGTTGGTGGCTCACATCATACGTACCGCCAACCGTACCGGAATACCCGTGGCAATCTGTGGCGAGATCGCGGGAGACATCGTATTTACCCGGCTTCTGCTTGGTTTTGGGCTGCGGACGTTTTCCATGCACCCGGCACAACTGCTGACTGTGAAAAGAGAGGTATTGAGAAGTAATCTGCCTGATATCATACCGCTTGCGCAAAAAATACTTAAAGCCGATGATCCGGAGAGAATTCAAGGATTGTTGACAAAGCTGAATGGCTGATTTATACCTGTAAAAGATTTATACCGATCCAGATAAACTGCTTACCGGCTACGCATGAAAATAAACTGGCGCGAGAGGTGGAGATTATATGTACGGAAACACTGTTGCTGAATGGAAAACATACTCACAGCCATGCGTGATTGGCGGCAGGTTAAATATGCCTGCCGGCTACCGATAGTGTTAATACATGTCCACTGTTAACCTTCCAGGCCATGCTGAGTTTTTAGCCGTACGATGCAGGAAACCGATGTCGGTATTATTTATTCTACCTGGCGTGCCCCGGAACATGTATTTGCAGACCGTTAGCGCTACAAAATTCTGCTGACGATCCTTTTACATTAATGCAAGATTCCGATTCAATTGGCATCGTCGCTCCGCAAACCGCGCGTTTCGACACACCTCTGCATTTAAAAAGCGGACCCGTGCTCGAGAATTACGAGTTGGTTTATGAAACCTATGGCCAGCTCAATGCAGCCAGATCCAATGCTGTCCTGGTTTGCCATGCGCTCTCCGGTAATCATCATCTTGCGGGGGTTTACGCAGATAATCCCAAGAGCGGTGGGTGGTGGAATAATATGATCGGTGCGGGTAAATCCATCGATACGGACAAGTTTTTCGTAATGGGAGTCAACAACCTTGGCGGCTGCCATGGCTCTACCGGACCTGCCAGCATCGATGCAAGGACCGGTAAATGTTATGGCGCGAATTTTCCGTTAGTGACAGTGGAAGATTGGGTAAGAACACAGGTGCGATTGGCAGATCACCTTGGCATTGATCAGTTCGCCGCAGTGGCGGGCGGCAGCCTCGGCGGGATGCAGGCGTTGCAATGGACGCTTGATTTTCCGGACAGGGTGCGGCATGCATTGATTATTGCCGCTGCGGCAAAACTGACTGCGCAAAACATCGCTTTTAACGATGTGGCGCGCCAGGCCATCATCACCGACCAGGATTTTCACGGCGGAGATTACTATTCGCACGGCGTGGTGCCGCGGCGGGGTCTGCGGCTCGCGCGCATGCTGGGGCATATTACTTATTTATCGGATGACGCGATGGCCGCGAAGTTCGGGCGTGAGTTGCGTAACGGGGCGCTTTCATTCGGTTTCGACGTGGAGTTCGAAATAGAATCCTATCTCCGCTATCAAGGGGATAAATTCGCCGACCAGTTCGATGCAAACACTTATTTGCTAATGACCAAGGCGCTGGATTATTTTGACCCGGCGCACCAGCACGACAACGATTTGAGCGCGGCATTTCGCACCGCCAAGGCGAATTTCCTGGTGTTGTCATTTACCACTGACTGGCGTTTTTCGCCAGAGCGCTCCCGCGCCATTGTCGGGGCATTGCTGGATAACGAATTGAATGTCAGTTATGCGGAAATCACGTCCAGCCATGGCCATGATTCCTTCCTGATGGAAGATCGCCATTATCACAAGCTCGTGCGTGCTTATATGGACAATATTGCCATATGAGCCGGTTGCGGCGGCTCATATCATACGCATCAGGATTGAGAGGCAGTGCCTTTGAGAGGTGCCATAGTAAAAGACCAGTGGCTAATTGCGTCTTTTAGGGAGCCACCCTGGGTTAGGGGCCATAAACATCAACTCCACCCGAATAGTTGGCCAGATAGACCCTGCCGTTGGCGGGTGTTGGTGGCAGAAATTTATTGAACACGTAGGCCAGTGCCCAGTCCTGGCTGTCCCACAGCTTCTGGATGCGCGATGAGCCGTCAGCCCGGTGAACGAAGTTCTCAGGGTCGTAGGCCAGCAGACGGCCGTTGGTGATCTCCGAATTGGCGTTGCCATAGGGCACCGATGCCCATAACACTGCCGACCCCGGTGTCGAACCGTTGGCCGACAGACTGATCATGCCCCCCGGCATCCCCCCCACGCCTCCCGTATTCGGCGATGCCGTTTCGTCGCTCGATGCCAGGAAAGTCAGGGTAAGGTTGGCATTCACCTTCCAGGCGCGCAAGCTCGCATTCTCCCCCCAGCAGAACACCATCCACCCGTGCACCGGCGACTTGTAGATCACGGGCGTCGAGTGCTGGTGATGCGTCTTGCCGTCGAACAGCTTGTTGAGCCGGGTCATGTCGGTTGGAGCCGGGCTGACGTCAAAGCCGGGGAAGAATGTGAACCAGCCGATATATTTTGCCTTCGCATAGTTGCCGGTGATCTTCGCAGGTGCAAAGTCCTCATTTTGTGTCTTGCCGAACGCGCCGAGCCGCAAGATATAGACGATGCCATCTTTGCCCGCGCCGATCGCGCATTCCAGTTCAGGTATGATGCCCAGGCCGCCGGAGCCAAGGTCCATATCCGTAAAGGCGTCCGTGTTGCTGGCGCCGTCACTGTTATCATTGCCGTCTTCCTTCGGCTCCGGCAGCGTCGGGTCGTCGCCGTTACGCGCGGCGTCGCTGAACGGGGCAAACCAATCCGTGGCATGCAACCGGGCGGCGGTCGTCGTCGTGGCCGGGTCATACTGCAACTCCACCAGGCACTCGCCGAGATCGGCAGGCGGATCGAAGGCCCCATTGCCGGTCATGAGATACAGCTTGTTGCCCTGCACCGCCGGCGCTTGCGCACCCATCCAGATGCCGCCACCCGAATACCTTGCGGTCGAGGACCAGGCCGCCGCGATCTTCGTGATGCCTTTTGTCGTTACGTCTACCGCGATCACCCAGCCGCGGTTGCTCGCGAGACTCTCCGAGACGGAGCCGGCCGCGATGAAAACCGTCTTCGCACCGCCAATCGTCATCATGGCAAGGCCGCATCGCTGTTTGCGCGCCGCGCTCGAAAAT
>CAJDTP010000002.1_pt1 | contig 22028 bp, 19 predicted proteins | sample 7389851 | NCBI WGS metagenome assembly CAJDTP01 (sample SAMEA7055648, study PRJEB34461) | soil metagenome | biome: terrestrial ecosystem; feature: Peninsula; material: soil | place: Antarctica | collected 2016 | reverse complement strand
GCGGCTGGAGCAAGTGATAAACGCCATGCACCCCTACGAACTACCCGAAATCATTGCTGTCCCAATAAGCAACGGATTACCTGCTTATTTAAGGTGGATCGCCGACGAAACCGCAGTCTCGGACACAATTGATTAGAACCGGTTGCCATGCGCCTGAGCCAATATTTTTTGTTGTTGCTGTGCTTATGCAGTATCAATAGCTTCGCGGAGGAGAGGAAGCCTTTTGGCTTTCTTTCGGGCTTGCAGCAGCTTGGCTCGGGTTTTGAGCGGGATGAACAGGAATTGCTCCCTCCGGATCAGGCTTTCAAATTGACGGTCAAGGTCCGGGATGCAAATACGCTGGTAGCTCAATTCGAACCGGCAAAAGACTATTATCTTTATAAAGACAAGGTTGCGTTCAAGCCGCAAAACACCGGGACGTCGATCGAAAAAATCTCACTGCCGCCGGGAACAATAAAAAGCGATGTTACTTTCGGGCAGGTCGAAGTTTTTCACAAGCCATTCGAAGCATTGATTTCCCTGAAACGCGACGCATCGTCAACCGGTAAACTGACTCTCGTCGCTACTTACCAAGGCTGCAATGAGCCAATAGGGGTTTGCTATGCGCCTATCAATAAGGTAATCGAACTAACGCTGCCAGTGGCGAAAGCCGCCGCCGACGCGGTGGCCGATGCCATGAGTAGCCCCGCAGTGGCGGCGCCATCCGCCAAGCCGGACGCAGCCGCAGAGCTGTTCCCGTCCGCAGGATCACCTGCCATCGAGACAGAATCGAACCGCATAGAGCGGATGTTCGAAAGCGGTAATTTTTGGCTGATCCTGACCGGTTTCTTTGGTATCGGTCTGCTGCTCTCGTTTACTCCCTGCGTATTTCCGATGTTCCCGATTCTGTCCGGCATCATCGCCAGGGGCGGTACAAATGTCACCAAGACCCACGGATTTCTCCTGTCGCTAGCCTATGTCATGGGAATGGCGATTACATACGCCATCGCCGGCGTGGCGGCTGGGCTTTCGGGCGAAATGCTCTCCGCGGCTTTACAAAATGCCTGGGTGCTGGGCACGTTCGCACTCGTCTTTATAACGCTTGCTTTGTCCATGTTCGGTTTCTATGAGCTGCAATTACCTTCCTCTCTCCAGAGTAAGCTGCTCCGCTGGCTGGGGCGTTGCTTTACATCAGCCAGACCCGTGACATCGTGCTGGGTGGATCGGCGCTGTTCGTCATGGCCTTGGGCATGGGGGTTCCGCTGTTGATATTGGGCGCCTCCGCAGGGGCAATTTTGCCAAAAGTGGGCCCATGGATGGAATCGGTCAAGCAATTTTTTGGCGTATTGCTGCTGGGAGTTGCAATATGGCTGATATCGCCGGTCATTTCCGCGGTTGTGCATATGCTGCTGTGGGCGGCCTTATTGATCATCTCAGCTATCTATCTGCACGCGGTTGATCCCTTGCGTCCAGGCGCTTCCGGTTTTCAGAAGCTTCTGAAGGGCCTGGGCATGATTGCATTGCTGACCGGGATTGCATTGCTGGTCGGTGTTTTATCCGGCAGCCGCGATATTTTGCAGCCGCTTTCAAAGATAAGTATTGTTGCGGTTGATGCATCCGGAAAAAAACAGAATATCGAGCAAACGGATCATCTGCCCTTTCAGAGAGTGAAGTCGGTCGCCGAATTTGAGCAGCATGTCCTTCAGTCCAGGAACAAATACGTGATGGTGGATTTTTCCGCGGACTGGTGCATTTCCTGCAAGGAAATGGAGCGCTTCACGTTTTCCGATGCGCAGGTGCAGTCCCGCCTGAAAGATGTGGTACTGTTGCAGGTCGATGTTACCGACGGGACGCCCGATGACATGGCGTTGCTCAAACGCTTCAAGCTTTTCGGCCCTCCCGGCATTCTGTTCCTTGATCGGGAAGGGCGCGAGGTTCCGGGTATCAGGCTCATAGGGTATCAGGACAAGGAAAGCTTTCTGAAGATACTCAATGCGGTCTTGATCTAGCCGTTCCCGAAAAACGGTTCAACTCGTTTGAATGCCATCGCCTCGAGTTCGAGGGAGGAGGCGTTCGCTAATTGCCAGCCTCGGCCTGATTATGCAAGCGATATTTTTGGGACTAACGATTAAATGACGAAATTGCAACAGGTATTATTGTATACAGGTGTCGCAGTACTTGCAGTGGCTGCCGGATTTCTGTTGCGTGGTCAGTTGATGAGCAGCGATGCCCAATCTGGGGCGACTGACGCGGCGGTAGCGAGTAGAGGAGCCGAGGCGATATTTGCCGCAAGCTTGCCCGATTTGCAGGACAAAAGTCAGCCAATATCGCAGTGGCGCGGCAAAGTGATGGTAGTTAATTTCTGGGCAAGCTGGTGCGAACCTTGTCGCGAGGAAATCCCCGAGTTCATTGAACTCCAGGAAAAATTCAGGGAAAACGGCCTGGTTTTTATCGGCATTGCAGTGGATCAGAAAGAAAGAGCGGCAGCATTCAGCAAAGAGATAGGCATTAATTACCCCGTATTGGTGGGAGATATGAAAGCCATGGCACTGGCGGACGCAGCGGGAAATCGCCAGGGAGCCTTACCTTTTACGGTGGTTATCGATCGTAACGGAAAAATTATCGGTACGAAATTAGGTCGCCTCAGTCAGGAAAAACTTGAATCCATGTTCAAGCCCTTGCTGTAGAGGATAAGTTCATCTATCCCATTATCCATGAATCTCGTCCACGAGGGTTGCAGGGGCGTGTCCACCTTCTGGCCGTGGCAGCCTTCAAGACCACTACTCGACGATTTTACCTTAACTTTTTTAAGCGAGGCCTGGTCTTGGAGACAGAATTTAGCGTACCGCCTTGTCTGGCGCCATGCTGTTCCAAGTGAGCCCATGGTGAGGTGAACAACCCATCACTGCAAAGCCCACGGCCCGGTGGTGTTGTCCGCGCTAGCAGTCATTTTTCCCCTTGCAATGGCTTTTGGATTATTTTGACTGATCCTTGATTAGCGTATCTTTCTTCCGAATTCTGCGTCCGCCCCTACTGTCGTTTGTTTAATCCCAGATAATCCATTAGGACGCGAGATGATGGCGAGGCAGGTTGCGAGACAGTTTTGCCGGTTGAGAGAAGTCCATAGCTTTGTCTATGGACGCCGAGCAAGCGGCGAAAATGGCCGCAAACTGACCGCCAGCACTTGGGTAGGCTCGCAGAGCCGCCTAGTGGATTATCTGGGTTAAATGGACCCATTAAAAGCCTAATCTTCAGATGGGGACAGGTGCCCAAGAAGTCTGAGCGCAAGCAATACGGTAACCGGAAGATAAATGAACAGCCCGGTAATGCCTATGAGTAATTCTTCAATCCAGAAGGTCATGAAGAGATTGAAGATCAATATGCCATAATAAAGTGCGCAACCGAGCAGCACGCGCTCAGTCACCGATGGGGCGGGCGAGAGTCCGGCTTCGATCGGAAGGAGCTTGCGGTCGAGAGAAAGATAGACTCGGAGCGAGAGAAAGCCAACAACAACCCAGCCCATATAATTGGTTATCGGAACGCCGAAATGCGCGCCGGGATTATGATAATGATATATTTGTCCAAGAAACCATCGGTCGCCGCGGAGCGTGACCGGATCAATGACAATGTCGATGAGTACAAAAAAAAGAATGGTAAGCACCATCACGGGCCAACCGGTTCTAGCTGCAACGGAAAACCCCATTTGGATCGTGCTCATGCCAAGCCGGTAATTTGTACTGGTAGCAGGAAGGAGAAAAGCTAGAGCCATGCAGTAGCTTGCAAAGAGAATAAAGGGAAACGAGATGGCATTCATGGCGGGGATGTCAGAGACATACAATTCGTGGCCTATCGTTGAACCATTATAGTGATACCAGCCAAATGGAATTCCGGTGCGAGTGGAAATTAATTCGCACAAAAGCGACACAATGTATGTAATACCCCAGAAGTATGCTGTTCTGCGCCAACCGATCAGCTTGCTCGCCGAGGAGAGAAACACGGCGAGAAACACAAATACATAGGGGCGAAGGGTAATCGTACCCAGCAGGAGACTAAGGAATTCCATCGAATGTTCCATTGGCCCGGCTGAGGGACTCGTACTGGAAATTGATACCTTGGGGGTTCGCCTCAACGAGTGGAGCGCAATACGTGATCTTTTGTGCTGTCTGGGGTTGTACCCCTAAACAGCCAGAACTTCCGAGCGGCAGTAGGATATTCATAACGTATCAATAGATTGAAATTCGTTGTATATCAAAAAGCGCCCGTTATAAGGCTATCGATTTGATACACATAAATACCATACAAAACACAAGTAAACTATATAAATTCCGGCACTGATGGAGATGGTCGTGCAGGGCGTCTCGACACGTGGGGTAATGGCAATTACCGAAGAGCTGTGTGGCGCGAGTTTCCCCAAATCGACGGTGAGCGCGCTATGTGTAGGATTAGAAGCCCGCGTGCCTTCAACGAACGGCGGCTGAAGGCGAGTATCCGTTCGTGCGTGTAGACGGTCTGTTTATTAACAGCCGGGAGGATGACCGTGTTGTGCCGCGTGCGGTGCTGGTTGTAACGGGATCCGTAGCGACGGCTACCGCGAGATTTGCTACTTGAGACGAGTACTTACATTGGCTCAGGACCCTGGGATTGAAATGGGTCTGTTTGTCGTATCCGGAAATCACGGCGGACTGACGCAAGTAGCTGGAAAGATTGAGCGGGCAATCTATGAATCGCTGGCGTTTCGCTACATGGCCCGCAACTGGCATCCGAATCATGGCACGCAGGCCAATTTCAGGAAGCTCTTTGGCAGGGAAGTTCGAATCGGCTTTTGCCCAAGTGCCGCAGGTTGCCCGTGAGAGCCAGCGCTCGAGCTTTGGTGCGGGTGAGTCTGGATGGGACCAAGTGGGCAGCAATCCGGTATCGAGTCTTTTTCCTACGCGACGAGCGACCGGTAGAGATTATAAGAGCTTATAATGACAATTAAGGTTCCAACCAGTATCAGCAACGTTCTTGCATGGAGTTTTTTGCACAGCACTGCCGCAAACGGGGCGGCAAACAAGCCCCCGAATACCAGGCCCACAATGATGGACCAAGTGTTGGTCTCCATCAGCAATGTAAAAACCGTGGCGCCCGCCAACGTCAGAAAGAATTCTGCGAAATTGACGGAGCCGATGGTCGTACGGGGATCATTTCCGGAACTCACCAACGTGGATGTCACTACCGGTCCCCAGCCGCCCCCGCCCGCTGCGTCCACGAATCCGCCAAACAGCGCCAATTTTACAACATGCCGGGGAGCATCCTTGCGCAAACGCAGCGGACGAAACGCTTTGCTGAGTATATATATCCCCAGTAACAGCAAATAAGTGGAAATATACGGTTTGAATGCCGTCCCGTCGATCTGGGTTACCAGTACCGCGCCCAATATGCCGCCTAGAATACCCGGCACCAGCAGGCGTATAAACAGCTCTTTGTTTACATTACCGAATTTGACGTGAGAAATACCGGAAACCCCGGTGGTGAAAATTTCCGCGATATGAACGCTCGCACTGGCCGCCCCGGGCGTGGCGCCTGTTGCCAGCAGGAATGTCGTAGCTGTAACGCCGTACGCCATGCCCAAGGCGCCATCCACTACCTGTGCAAAAAACCCGACCATCACCGCAGTCCAGAAAAGCCTGCCGCTGACTGTCTCACCAATAATTTGCCACCCGCCAAGCCAGTTATTGGAAATAAAAAAGCGTCCCGTTAAAAATATAACCAACACAATCAACACCGCAACGACAAACCATACGGCGGCCTGGAGAAGAGGATGGGCGCCAGGATGAGAGACAGGCTCCTCGACAGGAGGAAGGCCAAATTGCTGGTGTTCCACGTTTATTGGATTTCGCGTCAGATCCAGATTGCGAATCTTCATAAGTCGGATGCCTCTGCCTCTTCAATTTGCGCACTATACCGATACGGACAAATATGCAGAAATAACCTAATAGAATATGGTTATGCTTTTGCTTTTATGAGTTACCGCGGATAAGCACCAAGCCTTGAAAATACCAAGCCTCGAGTACATGGAATAGTGCGTGTTAGCCGATATCGTTCTTATCATTCATTTTCTGTTCGTGTTGTTTGTTGTCGGTAGCCTGCCATTGATATGGGTAGGCGAATGGATGAGGTTGGGTGTTGTGCGAAATCCCCGGTTTCGGCTTGCGCACATTGTCGCCATCCTGTTCGTGGTTGTCGAGTCTTTCGTCGGCATGGTATGTCCGCTTACGTTATTGGAAGATAGGCTGCGCGGAGGGGGAAGTGGTGGTGATTTCATCCAGCGCTGGCTGCACCGCATACTTTTCTATGATGTGCCAGAATGGATACTGACGATGATTTATATACTTTTTGCGATTCTGGTCATCATTACTTTCAAATTGCTTCCACCACGTCCTCGCAAACGTCACCCATGAGCCTGGTCCAGGTTTAGTGCAATAATTGACCGGGCTTTACGTGCAGGGTAAAGTTGGCGAGGAAGATTGATCTTGCTCTTACAATCCGCGCAGCTGCTGCCAGATTGCCTCCCAGGATAAACGCGCCACCATGACCCCGATAACGCTGCTGCACCGTTTCAAAAGCCACCGACGCCTGGTTATCGGTCTGGGCAGTTTAGTTGCCATCATTGTGCTATTCGGACTGCTCGGTTATTTCTGGCTGCCGGGGTACGCCAAGGCCAAGCTTGAAACTTTGCTGACAGAAGCCGTGCATCGTCCGGTGACAGTGCAGTCAATCGACATTCAACCCTATACGCTGGAATTGACCGTGCGCGGTTTTCGCGTGGGTGAAAAGGAGACGGACGTCGATGCGGGGAAGGCGCTTTTTTCCGTTGACGAACTGTACGTCAACCTTAGTGCCGCTTCGATTGCGCGGCGTGCGCCGGTAATCAGTTCCGTATCAATAAAAGCGCCAGCGCTGCGTCTGATTCGCGAAGACGAAAAGCGCTTCAATATTACGGATCTGATAGAAGACTTCATGAATAAGCCGTCCGATGGCGGCAAGACCATGTTTTCGGTGAGTAATATTGTCATTGAAGGCGGTCGCTTCGAATTTGTCGATCGACTCAAGAAAAGTCGTCAAGATATATCCGAGATCAACGTTGGAATACCCTTCATTGCAAACTTCGAAAATGACGAGAAAAGCTGGGTGGAGCCGCGCTTCAGCGCCAAGATCAATGGCGCTCCACTCACTCTGGAAGGGAGGCTGCGTCCATTCACGCAAAATCGGGAAGCGACGCTAGAGCTCAAACTGAAAGACGTCGATCTGGTGCGACTAGCCGAATATTCACCCGTCCCGCTCGACATCAGCCTTGTGTCCGGTTACTTTGATAGCAACTTATTGCTGACGTTTACCCAGGTCGAGGGGCAAGCGCCAAATATGGTATTGACGGGCCAAACCGCACTACGGAAGTTTGAGATAGAGAATCGGGCGGTGGAAGTGCCCTATACCGCGAAACTCGAGCAACTCGACCTTAAATTGACCGAAATAAATTTGAACGGGCTGAAGCCTTCACATGTTGCACTGGCGTTGGCTGAAGTCGCGTTAATTCGCAAGGGAGACCCCGAACCAGTCCTGAGCCTGTCAAAGCTAAACCTGGATAAGGTCGCGATCGATACCGGGCACCAGAGTGTCGCACTGGGTGCGTTGACACTCGATCACTTCAAGGGTTCTGTGCGCCGTGAAGCGGATGGCCGGCTCGACCTCGTCAAGTTTTTTTCCGCACCGCCCGGCAAAGCCGAGCCGAAACCGGAGGCGACCCCTGTCACCACGAAGAAAAATAAGCCATGGACCGCTCAGCTTGGCAGCCTGCAATTGATAGCTGCGGCACTGCGCTTTGAAGACCGTACGCTGCCAAACGTGGTGCCGATGAACGTCGATCCGCTGGATTTAACCCTGTCCGATATCGACTTCAGTGGTGCAACACCGCTGAAGCTGGCGTTGAAGGCCGAAGTAAATAAAAACGGGAGCCTAGAGACAAATGGGTCCCTGGCATGGGCGCCCTTAATGGCTGATCTTGCTATAAATGCCAAGAATATTGATCTTGTTGCGCTGCAAGGCTGGGCTGGCGACCAGTGGAATGCTTTGCTGACGAGTGGTTCGATATCCTTCGACGGCAACGTCAAGGCCGATGGGTCACCGCTGAAAGTGGCGCTGAACGGCGAAAGCCGTTTCACCAATTTTAACGTTCTGCAAAAGACAAACATGGCGGACCTTATGCGATGGCGAAGCCTGGATGTCGGCGGCATACAGTTTGTCAGTGATCCGCTTCGCGTCGATATCAAGTCGATAGCGATTGCTGACTTCCTCGCTCACGTGTTGCTTACGCCGAAAGGGGAACTCAATTTCAAGCATATCGCCGCACAAAACGATGGCACGGAACCATCCGGGCAAACAGCCTCGATTACGCCCCCCATAGCGCAACAGCAAGCGACTTCTGACGTCGCCGCAAAGACCGTTCCTGAGAATTCTTCCAAACCATCGACCAAGAAGCCCCTGCCTGTTCATATCGGTCGTATTGTGATAACTGGAGGCAACATTAATTTCCATGACCAGTTCATCAAGCCCAACTACCGCGCCAAACTGACGGGACTTGCCGGCCGCGTTGGTCCCCTTGATCCGCGGAAGCCCGGTGAAATCGATATCCGCGGAGCGGTGGACAAAACCGCACCGCTGAAAATCGTGGGCAAGGTCAACACCCTTGGCAGCGAACTTTTCCTCGACATCACGGCGACCGCTAAGGGGATCGATATGCCGGCTTTCAGTCCCTATTCCGGTAAGTACATCGGTTACGCAATCGAAAAAGGCAAGCTTTCGGTCGATATACACTATCACGTTGAAAAAGGGGAGTTGACAGCTGAAAACAACGTTTTCCTCGATCAATTAACCCTCGGTGAAAAAGTTGAAAGCCCGGATGCGCTGTCGATACCGGTGAGACTGGCGCTGGCGTTATTGAAAAACCAGCGAGGAGAGATCGATGTTCACCTGCCGATAAGCGGCTCCATCAATGATCCCCAATTCAGCATAGGCGGGTTGGTTGTCAAGGTCTTCATTAATTTGATTACGAAAGCCGCGACCGCGCCCTTAGCCATGCTGGGTTCGCTCTTTGGCGGTGAAGAGTTATCGGAGATCGATTTCTCGCCGGGTTATGCACGGATTACGCCTGAAGCCGAAAAACGTCTCGAAGTGTTATCCAAGGCATTGATAGACCGGCCTGCACTTAAACTTGAGATTACAGGCCGAGCCGATCCGGCACACGATCCCGAGGCCTTGAAACGCATGGTACTTGAACGTACCATAAAAGCGCAGAAGCTATCGGAAAGCGTTAAGAAAGGAGAAACAGTCGCGTCTCTCGATGACGTTGAGCTCAACCCCGATGAGTATAAAAAATACCTGACCTCGGTCTATAAAGACTCAAAATTCGCGAAGCCCAAAAATATAATTGGTTTTTCGAAGAGTCTGCCAGTACCGGAAATGGAGCAGTTGATGCTGGCAAATATCGATGCTGGGGAAGGCGAAATGCGCGAACTTGCCGAACGGCGGGCCGAAGCCGCGCAGGACTGGCTGATTGCGCAAGGCGGTGTTCCAAGCGAGCGAGTATTTGTGCTCGCGCCGAAAGTCGAGCCGGAGGCCAGTAGCCAGAAATCGGGAAGCCGGGCAGAATTCTCGCTAAAGTAAATGCTGCCCAGCCATGTTTTCTTCAACCTATACTCCGCTGCTTTAAAACTCGACTTGAACCTGTGTCAAGAAAGAACTCAAGTCAGCCTTATTAAAACCGGCGGTGCGAGGAATTGCGGATCCTTCCGTGTTCACATTTAGAACGTGAACAATGTTGTTCTGTATTTTAATATTGGGGTGAGGATACCAGTTCAGGGCAAACCTGATCATATCCGCTTGCCCTCCTCTGATTACTCCGCTGTTCAAGTTGATATAGTCATAACCGGCGGCGACTTCCCAAGCTCCCCAGCCTGAACCGTTCAATTGAAAATTCTGCCTGGGTTTTATTCGGTTCGCCGCACCATTTTTGACATGGTAGGCTTTGGATTCGCCGGTTAAAAAGTAACTGGCAAAACCGTAGTAGCCGGTAAAATGCTCGTTGTCATAACCCAGTCCATTTATATTCGTTCGCAAATATTCTCCTTGAACCGCGAATGGACCGTGGACAAGCCAACCCTCCGCGCCAAAGCGGTCGTAACTGTCTATTCGGCGTGAGCCGGGTGCGCCCTTGTTTCCTACGCTCAAGTTGCCGGTATTCAGCATGTTGGTGCGATCGACGTTGGTCCCCGGAAAGGCAAAGAATGCCATCCCGCCCCCTCCTCCGGTTTGATTGGGGCCAACATTAATTGTGCCATTCGCCTGGTATTGGGTGTTGACAGCGGTGTGTCCGGCCGAAATTCCCACATGCAAGAATCTGGTTTCATCTTCCATCCACGGCCGGCCTGTTATCCGGCCGATGCCTTCCCAGCCGGAATCGCCTGAACCATTGTTGCGGCTATTATTGCCTGCGGCATTAACCGAGGTGGAAGCGGCGGACCAGGCTCCGATGGGTTCGGTCTGAAAAGCGAGCCCAAACTGAAAACGCGGTACCGCATAATTGATTCCTAAACCGGTTTTGTAGGTATTTGGGTTATCGACAAACGAGTTGACGGACATATGACGTTCGATGAACGTAAGATAGCGGTTGCTGGCCGCTTCTTCCAGGCTGAAAGGTTCTTTAAATGAACCAACCTTGATTGAAAACGGCTTGGTCACGTTCAGCCGTGTGTAAGCGTCGGTAATTCCCGACGCTACAGAGCCGTTACCTCGACTGAAGTCGTATTCGAATTTGTAATCCCAGAGCTTGAAAAAAGTACCTTCAACGCCAAGGCGAGCACGGCGTAGCGTTGCGCCGCTATTCAATTCGTTTGGCAGGTTGCTGCCGGTAGCGGGCAAAACATCGTTGATGAAATTGTATTGTGAAGCTACCTGCATCCGCCCATTGATCGCAAATGTAAAATTGCCGTCTTTACTTGCAAAATGCGGCGCACTGTCAATAAATTCGATGTGAGCATTTTCTGTTTCCTTGACGCGCTCTTCGAGCGAAGCGATATCACTGGCAAGACGCGCTCCCATCATCTTTGATTTTAATTCTAGGGCTCTACGGACCGCGATTAAATCAGCCGTTTCCGTTTTTTCCGCCGCTATGGTGTTGATATTATCTGCCGTCTTGCCAGTCGTGTTATCCGGGGTTTTATCTGCGGTTTTAGGCGTGTCTTCTTTCACAAAAGAACCTATATGGACGCGGCCAGGTCCAGGTTTTGCGTAAAGCTGCTCGGTCTTGGTATCGACATAGAGATCAATGGCAAGTGCGGCGGAGGATAGGCTTGAGCCTAAAATGGCTGTTATTGCCAGCGTAAGTCTGGATAATTTCATTTAGTTTTTTTCTTCCCGGTTATTTATCAAAACCGGTTGCGAGAATACGGCAGGGAAATGTCCGTTTAATTGCAGTTTTGTAACAGTTTCATGACGCAGATGATAAGTTTGGCGAGAGAGAGGGGGAAATGGCTTGAGATAAGCGTGATAAGCGAGTCCACGGCTTTTCTATTGAATGTAGGGGGACCACAATACTCGGCGGACCATCCTGCGTTCCACTTTTCTTGTTGCCGTGATAGTCTATGTGCTGAGTTACTTGAACTGTCAGGTAAACCGCTTTAACCTCAAACGTCCCTTAAGATCCGTTAAACATTAGAGAGGAAAACAATGGAAATTCATGTATACGACACCTACGTCAAGGCGAAAGACGGTCACACCATGCACTTTGACGTTTTTACCGGCGTAAAAGACGACAAGAAAGCAATCGAGTATGCGAAACAGTGGTTAACCTCGATCGGTGAAGGCGACGCGGCAGTTACCAGTAAAGAGTGTAATTTTTGCCACAGTCAAAGCGCCCCGCCTAATGTCACCGACGCGATCAACAAGGATGGGTATTTCATTTACAAGATGGAAGGGTGCGGGTGAACATTTCGTACCTGAAAAGAAATAGAATGAGCATCAAGGAAGCATGCCGGTGAAAGCCGTCGATGAATTTCAAAGACGATGAATACCCGGCGCGCTGTGCTGGCCTTCATCACTGGCTGTATGAAAAGCCTGGGTATTTTCGGGCTTATGTTTGGTTCCCCGCTATGGGGTAGCGAGCTCGTCAAAACTATTGAACAAGTCAAGCCCTCGATAGTTGGAATCGGAACTGTTCAGATAACCCGGTCCCCCCCCGTCAATTTTTTGGGGACCGGCTTTGTGCTGGACGATGGCCTTCACGTGGTTACCAATGCTCATGTTGTTCCTGATGTCCTGGATATTGCGAACAAGGAGTCCTACGTCGTGATTACAGGCAAGGGCAAGCAACCGGAACTTCGGGTTGCCACTATCGTTGCCATCGACAAAGATCATGATCTGGCGCTGCTGAAAATCAGCGGCGTCGCTTTACCCACAATGAAGCTTGGAGACGCAGAAAAAGTTCGGGAAGGGCAGGATCTGGTTTTTACGGGATTCCCGATCGGTATGGTGCTGGGATTTTATCCGGTTACTCATCGCGCCATGGTTTCTTCAATAACGCCCATCATTTTGCCCGCACACAATTCTAGGCAGCTTAATGCGAAGATGATCGGGCAGTTGCAGAAATCCGTTTATGCAGTATTTCAACTTGACGGCACCGCTTATCCCGGTAGCAGCGGAAGCCCTCTCTACGATCCCGAAACCGGACTGGTATATGGCGTGATCAATATGGTATTTGTAAAGGGTAAAAAGGAAGCCGCGCTCAGCAATCCGAGCGGCATTACGTATGCCATCCCAGGCAATTATATTCGCGAGTTGCTGCAGCAGCGCAAATAACAAAGATAAGTACGATCCTGTTCAGAAAACGCGCACGGATCTGTTCCTCGGCACAACCCGGTCCGTTTGTCATCAAAAGCCGGAGCATAAGCTGGATATCATTCAAAGACGTTGAGAAAAACTTTAAAGCTTGAGCATATGCAATACCGCTGGAAGCTGACCGCAAATGAAGCTGGGCTACATTACCTTTAATACCTGATGACTGAGCTTTAAGGAGGAGCGATGCAAATGGTTACCGTGGCAATAGCCGACACGAACCCCGGGCGGCGCATAAAATTAGAACAATACTTGCAAGGCGGGCCGGGCATTAAGGTCCTTGCAAATATCATGCCAACCAAAAACGATATAAAACATCAGCTCGAGCCCGATACTGCCGTTATACCCATTGACGACGTCGTTGCCAGGATCAGCCAGCTGAAGCCCCGCATCGTTTTTGTCAACCTGGATCAGTCTATCGGTGGAGATTTTGCTTTGCTGGAGGCTTTACATCGCGAATGCCCCGAGACGCTCGTATTGTTATTAACCGATAAATCGGTCCAGGAGGAGCAGATAATACAAGCATTGGCGAATGGTGCGCGCGGGTATTTGAGCCATGAAGCCGACCCATTTTATTTTTTAAAGGCTGTGCATGTCGTTGATCGTGGCGAGATCTGGGTGACACGTAAAATGCTCGGTAAAATTATGGATAAGGTATTGCACTAATCCGGGTTTTGAGGGGAGACATTCTTGATTTTGCTTGCTAGTCAGTTTCAGGACGACCTGTATCGATGGGAGCAGGGGGTGCGCAGCATTGCTCCGGTTTTCTGTTCAACCAATCTGGACTCGCTAAGGGACGAATTGGTACGCCTAAAACCGCAGATCCTCTTGCTTGATCACGATTTGCCAAAACTGGATGGGCCAAACGGAATCGCGGCGCTCATGAAATTGAATCCGGAGACTAAAGTCATTATTTTGAGCTATCCGATTGCCGACGAGATCGAGTGGGCATTATTCAGAACGGGAGTAAGGGGATGTTGCCAGCGTGACGTGAAACCTGAGCAGCTCAAAAGTGCCGTTGTGGCTGTTCAGCAAGGCGAGCTGTGGATTCGGAGATCGCATAGCTGGCATCTGCTGAATGAACTTGTCACGATCACGCGGGAAAAGAATAAAATCAAAGAAGCCGTGGGGGAATTACTCGCGAATTTAACCCGGCGCGAATATGAAATTGCCACGCTTGTCGGAAATGGTGAAACCAATAAACAAATCGCGCGGCGGCTGGCTATTACGGAGCGTACAGTGAAGGCTCATTTGACCGAGGTCTTTCGCAAGCTGGACATTGCCGATCGGCTCAAGCTGGCATTGATTGTGAAGGGCTCCATGTCGTCACATGACTCCACCCAGATCGGCCATTAGCAGCCAGATATTCTCTCTCTAGCGTTTGTTATTTCATCCTGATCAGGTCACTGCTACAGCTCAGCAAATTCACGGGGATTCAATAAATAATAAGTGTTACGCTTGTACTTGCATCGCCGAGCCTCGGTTCAAAGCATTGTTCCTTTTTATACTTCCCCATTCACTTTTCGCTACGCAAACGCGCAATTGACGAGGTGAATTGCGTCTAGCTCGTACACATCCATGCGGTGCCCAAGCCTCTTCAGTTCTGGGGAAGCATTAATCTGTTTTAAAACCGCAAAGAACTCCAATTGCTCGTTAGCGTACCAAAGTCCAATTGTTCTTGCCGGTGAACTTGATATGATGCATATAGGACTTGAGTTTAGCTGGCTATATAATACTTGCGTAAATTCAAGGCTTATCCGCATCGATTTTGCCGTTACCGGCAGTGCCCGGAACTGAAGGCGTGCTCGATCGTTTGCGATAGTTTAAAGAACTCATCCTGTAAAAAAGGTCTGCTGCCTTATCCCGCGGAGGTAAGAAACTGCTCAGGTGATCGGTGAACCAAACACCGTTAATAATCTTTTCAACATTTACGGTGCAGCGCAATAATATCAAAGGCACGGCGTGGGCATTTTGATCGGGGCCTGCAAACATTAACCGGAAGTAAACTTTAACCAGTGTCGCTTGAGAGCGACCTGCGCTGACTGTCAGCTGAGCGAAAGTGCCTATGAGCTCACAAGACACCGATAAGGGATGAAAATTGTTTCGGATTTATAACCACTTCATTTCCAGAACCGTGATCCTGCTTATCGGCGCCGAAATTCTCGTGCTGATGTTCATGGTATATCTTGGCGCAACCATTCGTTTTTTTGATCATGCTGATCCCTTCCCCTCTTTCTCGTCTTTGTTTCCCGAGGCAGCGACTTTCACCTTTGTCATGATCCTCTGCATGTCCGCCATGGGGTTATATCAACTGGATTTCCGCCTGGACATCAAGGACACCTTATTCCGGCTCATGCCTTCCATGATGCTTGGATTCGGAATAACGACACTGATTTTTTATTTGCTGCCGGATCTCTATCTTGGCCGCGGCATATTGGGGCTGGTAATGCTTTTTGCTCTGTCCGGGATTCTCCTGACACGAGCGGCTTTTCTTAAATGGTCCAGCCTGGGAATTCTGGAGTCTCGGGCCATCGTATTAGGCACAGGTGGCAAAGCAAAGGAGTTCGTCGAACAGACTAAAGAAAACGAGTCGGGACACAGGGGATTCAAGATCATTGGTTTCGTCCCACTGCCGGATGAAGAACTTCATGTGCCAGCCTCTGCCGTTTTGCCGAAGGTGGATTCTTTGATATCTCTCGCTAATCGCTATGGGGCAGGGGAGATCATTATCGCGATTCAGGAACGTCGAGGGGGGTGTTTTCCTATTCAGGATCTGCTGGAATGCAAGCTGAACGGGATAAAAGTGACCGACTCAGCCGCGTTTTTTGAGCGTGAACGAGGGCAAATTCGAGTGAATACCCTTTACCCGAGTTGGCTTGTTTTTGGCGGTGGATTCGACCAAAGCCTGCTCAGATCCGGTATTAAACGCATTTTCGACTTGGCCGCAAGCGGCGTCCTTCTGGCTGTTACGCTACCTGTAATGTTGATTGCCGCTCTATGCATTCTGTTCGAGGATGGGGGCCCCGTTTTTTACCGTCAGGAAAGGGTTGGAAAGGGCGGGAAAATATTTATGGTGCTGAAATTCCGCAGCATGCGGGCTGATGCAGAGAAAGGAGGAACGCCGCAATGGGCGGCAACGGATGATCCGCGGATAACACGGGTGGGTAGAATCATTCGTAAACTGAGAATCGATGAGCTTCCCCAGATATTGAATGTCTTGAATGGTGACATGAGTTTTGTCGGCCCCCGCCCGGAAAGGCCTTATTTTGTACACCAGCTTTGCATGGAAGTGCCTTATTACAATGTAAGGCACAGCATCAAGCCGGGCATAACCGGATGGGCCCAAGTGCGCTACCGGTATGGCGCATCGGTAGAGGACGCCATCGAAAAGCTGCAGTACGATCTTTATTATGTGAAGAATCACAGCCTGTTTCTTGATGTAATTATCCTGATAGATACCGTCGAAGTTGTCGTGCTGGGGAAGGGTGGAAGATGATGTGGACCCTGAGCAATTCCTGCGCGAACGCGACGCTGGCGTTGCGGGAGGGGATGCGCGAAAGTCGAAGAACCGAATGGTGTGGCCGCTCTGGGCGGGGCGGCGCCTTCCCGAGGACGGCGCAACGTCGGAGGGGAATGCCGGCGCCACAAGCGCGGCTGCGGTATCCCCGGCACCGCCCGATGGCCGCTTCGCGCTATCTCTCAGGCAGCACGTCGGGGTGGCCCCCCTCGACAAAGCAGGTTGCCTGCAAAGCCGCCATCCCTTCGCTCCACTGTAAAATGAATGGCAAAATCGGGCACTCACGTCGTTGCCCATCGTGGTATGCCGGGCAAACCCCAACCTTCGCCGCGCATCCTGTGATCACCCCGAATTTCGCGGCAACGCGCTCCACTGAGGACCTATGTGAAGGTTCCCTAAGGCGCGCCAATATAGCATGTTGACGAATATAGCGACGGCCAGCTACACAATAGCGGCAGCTGCGCATTTTTTCCTGGCTTTACTGTTGGTAACAAGCTGGCGAGGTCGTCTGCACGGAATCGTGTTGCCGATAGCTTGCCTCCTTTCTGCATTCTGGGCGTCGTTGCTCGCTTATCACGCTAACCAGAATCTCCCTCTCTCGCTCCTGACAGATGTACTCGAAATTGCCAGAAACGGAGGCTGGACCGCCTTTCTTATCATGTCGCTGGGGCTGTACCGGAAAGATGATTCATCAATCATGAAGATCAGTCCGGCCCTGGTTGCGATACTGATGATGTATATCGGATGCTTCATCGTTGCGCTGTACTCTAATGGCGACTTTGATTTTTCATTGGATAACACGATCGACTTCATCAATAACATCGCTGGCAGCCTGGCAATGGCAATACTCGGCATGATCCTGGTGGAGCAGCTTTACAGAAATACGCCGGTCAGGCAGCGTTGGGGAATAAAATTCGCATGCCTCGGCATCGGCGGGATCTTTGCCTATGATTTTTACTTATATAGCGATGCGTTGCTGCTTAGGCACGTGAACCCGGAAATATGGGCGGCACGCGGGATAGTCAATGCGTTCGTTGTTCCGCTTGTCGCCGTTTCGGCTGCACGCAACCCCCAATGGTCAGTCGGCATCACGGTATCGCGTCGTATTCTTTTCTATTCAGCAGCATTGTTCGGTACCGCTGCATATCTACTGGCGATGGCTGCTGCCGGCTACTACCTCCGTTTTTTTGGGGGAAGCTGGGGCATCGTCATGCAAGTGAGTTTTTTATTCGGCGCGGTGGTTCTGCTATTGGCCGTGTTGTTTTCGGGCACTTTGCGTTCCTGGCTCAGAGTCTTCATCAGTAAGCACTTTTTCAGCTACAACTACGACTACCGGGAAGAATGGCTGCGTTTTACGCGCACGCTCTCCGACGGTGGGCACGTGCTGGGAGAGCGCGTGATCCAGGCTTTGGCACAATTGGTGGAAAGCCCGGCCGGGAGCCTGTGGATATGCCGGGAATCCGGTGATTGCGAGCCTGTAACGCACTGGAATATGCCGCCGACCGGCGGGTTCGAGCCCCTGGCCAGCCCTTTCTGTCAGTTTTTGGGAAACAAGGAGTGGGTGATCGATTTACAGGAATACGCCGTAAATCCTGAAAAATACTCAGCAGTCGCCCTGCCGCAATGGTTGCAAGCCATAGCCAGGGCATGGCTTGTGGTACCGCTGATTCAACATCGGAAATTGTTTGGTTTTGTAGTGCTGGCACAGCCAAGAAGCAGGGTCAAGCTGAACTGGGAGGTGAGTGATCTGCTCAAGGTCGCCGGCAATCAGGCTGCAAGTCACTTGGCGCAGCAAGAGGCGGCCAACGCGCTTATGGTGGCGCGTCAGTTTGAATCCTTTAATCGTATGTCGACGTTCGTAGTGCATGACTTGAAAAATCTCGTTTCGCAGCTATCGCTTTTGCTTTCCAATGCTGAGAAGCATAAAAATAACCCGCAATTCCAGGTAGACATGATCGAAACGGTATATCTCTCCGTTCAAAAAATGAAGCGGCTGCTGGAGAAGCTAAGCAGTGTCGATGCGCCTGAGAATTCGGCTCCCCTTTTTATTGCGCCATTGTTGCAGGAAGCGGTAAAGAGCAAATCCGTTGCCGAACCGGCGCCGATTCTTGAAATACAGGATACGAGCCTTGCGGTGTGCGCAAACTCGTCCCGCCTCGAAAGAGTCGTGGGACATCTCATCCAGAACGCGATCGAGGCGACCTCAAAGAACGGGCAGGTTCGGGTTCGGCTAAGAAGAGAGCAGGATTGCGCGATAGTTGAAATAAAGGATACCGGCCATGGCATGAGCGAAGAATTCATTCGCGAAAAACTTTTTAAACCTTTCGAATCCACCAAATCCGCAGGTATGGGCATAGGTGTGTTCGAAAGCAAGGAATATGTGTCTGAGCTGGGTGGGGAATTGGAGGTTACCAGCAGCGAATCGAATGGCACAGTTTTCCGCATTATCCTGCCGCTTCATCAAGGCGCTTCCATCGTTAAAGTGGTGGCTTGAAGTGCAGGGATTCGTTTGGAGATTTGGCAGATAGTCGAAAGCTTCAGTGGATAATAAGCGCGACAGATTGGAAAGACCCGACATCTCATACAAATGAGAAATGTTCCATTAAAAGTAACGGTACAAGAGTCAGATTGATCCAATTCAAGTTAAGGTAAAAGGGTATGAGTCAGGATAAAAAGAGTTTATTGGTAATCGAGGATGATCCAGGCCTGCAGAAGCAGCTGCGCTGGAGTTTCGACGCTTATGAAGTATCGGTGGCGGGTGATCGTGAAAGCGCGCTTGCCTTGGTCCGGCGGCATGAGCCTGCTGTCGTCACCATGGATCTGGGGCTTCCGCCCGATCCGGATGGGGCCTCGGAAGGGCTCGTCACGCTAGCACAGATACTTGAACTCGCGCCGGACATCAAGGTGATCGTTCTAACCGGCAACCAGGATCATGGGAACGCGCTAAAGGCTATCGCGGCGGGCGCTTACGATTTTCATCAAAAACCTTTTGATCCAGAGATGCTGGGGTTGGTGGTAGAAAGAGCATACTACCTGCACGCATTGCAGCAGGAGAACCGCAGGTTATCGCAATCTCAGGCGTCTCCCATCATAGCGGGAATTATTACCCGCGATCCCGCACTGATCAAGGTATGCCGCAATGTGGAGAAAGTGGCCCCGTCCGATGCCACGGTGATACTGCTGGGTGATAGCGGTACAGGTAAGGAAATCCTGGCAAGAGCGCTGCATCAGGCAAGTGCCAGAAGAGAAAAGCGGTTCATGGCAATCAATTGCGCTGCGATTCCGGAAACGCTTCTGGAAAGTGAGCTGTTTGGCTACGAAAAAGGCGCATATACTGGAGCGGTCAAGCAGACGCCCGGTAAAATCGAGTTGGCCAATGAAGGTACTTTTTTTCTTGATGAGGTCGGCGATTTGCCTATGGCGTTACAGGCAAAACTTCTCCGTTTCTTGCAGGAAAGGGTGATCGAAAGAGTGGGAGGGCGTAAGGAAATCCCCGTCGACGTCCGCGTTGTCTGCGCAACGCATCAGAATTTAAAAAAACTGATCGAGGAAGGTCGTTTTCGGGAAGACCTGTATTATCGCCTGAGCGAGATTGTCATCACAATTCCTCCGCTGCGAGAGCGGATGGGAGACCCGGCGTTGCTTGCACATCACTTCAAGAATAAGTTCTGTGCACAGGAGAAGCGATCTTCCCTGAATTTCAGCCAGGAGGCGCTCGCTGCGATCGAAAACTACCCTTGGCCCGGCAATGTACGGGAAATGGAAAACTGCATTAAACGCGTTGTTATCATGGCCGATGGTCCCATAATCAGCATGGATGATCTTGGGCTGCAGGTTTCAACCAGTTTGGCGGAACCAATCAATCTCCGCCAAGTGCGTGACAAGGCGGAATGTGATGCCTTGATGAAAGCACTGGCAAGGGTGGATGGAAACGTTGTCAAGGCGGCTGAGCTGCTGGGCGTCAGCCGTCCCACGATTTATGATTTAATGAACCGTCACAGGCTGAAATAGCCCTCATTTTATCTCGTCTTCCGCTCTTTCCTTTTTTAAATACCAGGATTCCGATGGCAGATCTCCTCCACGAGCTTATTTTCAAGACCGCTGAGCATGTTTCCGATAAAGAAGCACTGGTTCATCAGAGAAATCGAACAAGCTATGCTACTTTGGCCGAGGATATCGGCTCAGCCCGGGCGGGCATGCTCGCTTTGGGGCTTGGGCGAGGCGAACGTGTCGCTGTCTATCTCGAAAAACGCCTTGAAACTGTGACTGCTATATATGGCGCCGCAGCCGCGGGGGGCGTATTCGTACCCGTCAATCCGCTTCTGAAGCCGGAGCAGGTGGCTTATATTCTTCGCGACTGCAATGTTAGAGTCCTCGTCACCTCAGCCGACCGGTTGAAGCTGCTTACTAACGTTTTGCCGCAATGCCATGATCTGCATGCCATCATGGTAGTGGGTTCGGCCGAGCCTTCGCCCGTTGTTTCCGGCATTAGTGTCATCTCATGGAACGATGCGCTGGCGGCACGGGGTCATGCCAAAGCGCACCATAGTATCGATGGCGATATGGCCGCGATTCTTTACACTTCCGGAAGCACCGGCAAGCCAAAAGGTGTCGTCCTTTCCCACCGAAACCTGGTGGCGGGAGCAACGAGCGTAGTTCAGTACCTGAAGAATACGCCGGATGACCGCATTTTGTCGGTACTGCCGCTGAGTTTCGATTACGGGCTCAACCAGCTCACCACGGCATTTCAGGTTGGAGCTACCGCTGTCCTGATGAATTATTTGCTGCCGCGGGATATCATTCACACGGTTGAGGGCGAAAAAATCACGGGTCTTGCCGCAGTGCCGCCATTGTGGATTCAACTGGCCCAATTGAATTGGCCAACGGATAGTTCATTGCGTTATATCACCAATTCCGGAGGGGCGATGCCCCGAGCGACGCTCGATTTGTTGCGCAACATTCTCCCTCATACTGAAGTATTTCTCATGTATGGCCTCACCGAGGCGTTCCGTTCGACCTTTCTTCCACCCGAGGAAATGGCTGCACGTCCCGACTCCATCGGAAAAGCCATCCCGAACGCGGAGGTGCTGGTGGTACGGGAGGATGGGTCGCTCTGCGCGGCCGGGGAGCCGGGAGAGTTGGTACATCGGGGTGCGCTCGTCTCCATGGGATACTGGAACGACCAGGAGAAAACCGCCGAGCGTTTCAAACCCGTTCCTTCGCGCCAGTCCGGGTTGACTATTCCGGAATTGGCGGTGTGGTCGGGTGATACCGTACGCATGGATGAAGAAGGTTTTCTGTATTTCATCGGCCGCCGCGATGAAATGATCAAGACATCCGGCTACCGCATCAGCCCTACCGAGATCGAAGAGGTGATCTATGGCACGGAGCTTGTGGGAGAAGCTGCTGCCATCGGCGTTCCTCACCCCGTATTGGGGCAGGCCATTGTCTTGATCGTTACGGCGCGGACAGGTTCGAAAATTGACCAGGACGGGTTGCTGGCGGCTTGCAAGCTTCATCTTCCCGCTTTCATGTTGCCCAGTTCGATCGAGTGCAGAGAAGGCAATTTGCCGCGCAACCCCAACGGCAAAATTGACCGCAAATTCCT
>CAJDTP010000001.1_pt1 | contig 27217 bp, 20 predicted proteins | sample 7389851 | NCBI WGS metagenome assembly CAJDTP01 (sample SAMEA7055648, study PRJEB34461) | soil metagenome | biome: terrestrial ecosystem; feature: Peninsula; material: soil | place: Antarctica | collected 2016 | reverse complement strand
GGATATTGTCGCCCGTGCAATCGATTTCGAAATGAAAAAACGCGGACTCGATTGCGTTTATCTCGATATATCCCACAAGCCGGCCAAATTCCTGAAAGAGCACTTCCCCACCATTTATAAGCGCTGCCTGGAATTCGGCATCGATATCACCGCGCAACCGATTCCCGTTGTACCTGCCGCTCACTACACCTGTGGTGGCGTCTTCACCGACCGGAAGGGCAAGACCGACATGGATAATCTTTATGCGATCGGCGAAACTGCCCATACCGGTCTGCATGGCGCCAATCGGCTGGCAAGCAACTCGCTGCTGGAGTGCCTGGTGTTCGGCCAGGCGGCAGCCAATGATATTATCGGGCAGATATCAGCGCCCGCCGTTGAGTTGCCGCAATGGGACGAAAGCCGTGTTACCAATGCGGATGAAGAGATCGTCATCTCGCACAACTGGGACGAATTACGTCGTTTCATGTGGAGCTACGTCGGCATTGTCCGCACTACCAAGCGTCTGCAACGCGCACAGAATCGAATCGGTCTTCTACATGAAGAAATCAACGAGTATTACGCCAATTTTCGCGTAACCAGCGATCTGCTGGAACTACGCAATCTGGTGGATACCGCCGACCTTATCGTGCAAAGCGCCATGCTGCGGCATGAGAGCCGTGGTCTGCACTATAGCCGGGATTATCCGGAGCTGCTGCCGGAAGCGCGGGATACGGTTCTAAAGCGGTAGTGCTGAAGGGGATTCCCGTCAATCGTTCCCAACAGTAGCGTGCAGTCAATAAGTTAATATAAGCCTTCTCCGGTCAAGTCGCCCTCCCGGCGCATTGTTCAGCTGAAAGACTGCTGAATTGCCCTTTTCTGACCAACTGGATCAATAGAGTGCAGTTAGGTTTTGCTGATCAGTTCTCATGATCAATCATCAATTAATTCCCAGAAAAACTCTACTCTTATTGCTTGACAATACTTGTTTATATTCTATGGTGAATTGACGTGGTCACGTCCGCATACGAGCACTTTGTAAGCTAATGTCTCTCGGAGCGGATAGCTTAAGAAATAAGCGTGTACTCAAGAGAAAAAATGCATAAAAGAAAGGATTGTTTTCCGACGAGTTCAGGATTTAAAAAATAAAATTTTTATTCTTGCCTTGACATCTGATACTCATAATCTAAGGTTAATAGCGCGGCCACATCTGCATGCACAAAAATTCGTGAAGACATCCAAGCTTTAGTAAACAGGAGAAACCCATGCCAGTAACGACTACGTATCCGGGGATTTACATAGAGGAAATCCCAAGTTCCGCCCATACCATTGCGGCCGCACCGACTAATATCGTGGTATTTATCGGATATACGCACCCGTTTAAGACCCAGCAACTGGTCTTAAACCCTGCAACGCGCAAGCCAGACATGTTGGTAGATCAATTTGGCGAGGCCGTGGAACTGTTCAGCTTTAGCGATTATGAGCGGAACTTCGGCGGCTTTTTCAGCAGCTCGCTTTTCTCGCCGGACCCGACAATAGTTCCAAACGATTATTTCGGCAGCATCCCGCTTGCCGTAAATCAATTCTTCCTGAATGGCGGTACCGTATGTTATGTGATTGGTTTGCGAGCTAAATCTGGCGGTAGCTCACTCGAGCCGGGGTTTGTCGATATCGGCGGAATAAGATTTACAGCAAGGGAACCTACAGACGCCGCACATCAGATGACTGTAACGATAACCCCAAAGGGTATTATTCCGAGCTCCCCGCCATCAAGCCCACCCGCTGCGAACGAGGCGGATATTGCTATTACATATGGTTCCGGCGCAGGCGCTATAGTTGAGGTATATCGCAAGGTCAGCCTCAGCGCTATTGAGACCACGATTGGTAGTGCTGCCAGCCCGGTATCCGCTCTTGTTTCCGTAATGCCAACGCCGCCTGCCTTGGCTTATCCAAACGGATACACCCCCCAAGTCAACGCGCGTGTCTCCGATATGTCCCCTTCTTTACCCCTTTCGATCACTAATGATTTTACTGAAGTCTTCGATACCGATACATTCTTGGATAAGATTCCTATCTTCAATCTGATGGTGATTCCAGGTGTGACATCGAACATTATCCTCAGTGAGGCGCTGCGGTTTTGTGAGTTGAAGCGCGCATTTCTGATCATCGATCCCCCCCAGCCTGATGGTATTCTTCCGCCAACAGATTGGATCGGAGATTATGTTGAGGGCGGAGACTCACTCGGCAATCTTGCGCCACGCGGTCCCAACGCGGCAGTTTACTTCCCTTATTTACAGTCCAATGATCCAAAAACCGGCGAACCGATCGAAATACCACCCGCCGCAACGGTCGCCGGAATTTATGCCCGCACGGATCTGAACCGTGGTGTATGGAAAGCGCCGGCTGGGCTGGAAACCACCATCATCGGTACGACCGGGGTTGTAGCAAGGGGCCAGATGAGCGATATCCGTCACGGCACACTCAACATCATCGCAGTCAATTGTCTACGTTCCTTTCCTGGTGTCGGAACGGTAGTCTTCGGTGCGCGAACATCCGTCGGCGCAAACGCCAACACCTCGCAGCAGCAATGGAAATATGTACCCGTGAGACGAATGACATTGTTCCTGGAACAAACGCTCTATACCAACCTAGGTTGGGTCGTCTTCGAGCCTAATGACAACCCGCTCTGGACAGCTATCCGAATCTCCATCGAGGCGTTCATGCTCGGCCTGTTCCGTCAGGGCGCATTTCAAGGCTCGAAGCCTAGCGAAGCATTTCAGGTTAAGTGTGACAACCAGACCACGACGCAGGCAGACATTGACAACGGGATTGTCAACATCGTAGTTGCCTTTGCGCCACTCAAGCCGGCTGAATTTGTCATCATCAAAATTGCACAGCTTGCGGGACAGACGCAAACAGCTTGATTGATAACTTCACAGTTACAGTAAAAGTGGTGTTTAACTTTCTGGTCAACAATGATGTTCGAATAGGAGAAGTTTATGAGTAAACCGTTCAGCGTCAACACTAGCCGGTTCGATCCATATAAGGCATTTCGCTTTCTCGTGTACTTCGGGAATGGCACTTCTCCGGTAGCGGGTGTAAGCAAAGTAGGGGGGTTAAAGCGAACGAGTGCACCGATAGAATATAAGGAAGGCGGAAACGCCATCGTCCTCAAGGGGCTTGGCCGCACTACCTATGATGCGATCACACTGGAGCGTGGCGTGACACACGACAGCGACTTCCAGGATTGGGCAGACGCAGCTCAAGTTCTCGACAAGGGCTCACCCGATACCTCCCTAAAAAATCTCCGACGAGATATCCGCATTGAATTGCTCAATGAAGCGGGGCAGCCCGTACATCGGTATGTCGTTCATCGCTGCTGGGTATCGGAATACCAAGCTTTACCTGAACTGGATGCCGGCGGGACTTCAGTGGCGCTTGAGCATATCAAGCTCGAAAATGAAGGGTGGGAGAAGGATAGGACGCTGACTGAACCGACCGAGATATAAAAGAAGATGACTGTAGAGGCTGTATTGCGTTTGGGACCATTGCCGGTAAGCGGGCAAAGAGTGATCCTGCGGCCTCTAACCGGTGCTGAGGATCAATTGCTTCTCGAAGCGCCAGACGACAATCTTTCTCTTGCGCTTACGTTGTTAAATCGTCTGGCTCAACTGGCGGACAATGGGATCTTGGATATCAGTGTCCTGCCCGATTGGGGCCATCTGCCCGCGGCTGACTTGGATATTTTGATTCTTCGTCTCCGGCAAGCGGTTTTAGGGAATCGCGTCAGAGGCGATGTTCCTTGTGGGACGACAGATTGTGATCAACGAATCGATATCTCATTCGGGATTGATGAATATATTGCCCATCATGCCCCAGTACCCGTTCCAGGACATGATCGCGAGTGGAGCGTCGAGCCTGCGGAAGAGTCAGGATGGTTTCGGCTGCTGGATAATCGAATAAGTGAGGCAGGCACCGAAAAAGAACGACCTGATGAGGGCATCTCCACTCTCCTCACACCGCCGCTTCATGGGCAGCCGGAGCGGGAAGATAACGTTTTCTTCCGCATACCGACTGCTGCCGATCAGTTAGCGATAGCGGGACTTCCCGACCCAGAGGAGGTATTGGCTCAGCGCTGCATTCGTCCAGCAGCCCTTGCTATGAGGAAGAAACTACAGGTTGAGGCGGCCATGGAATCGATGGCTCCCAGTCTTTCGAACGATTTGCTTGGAGTATGTCCTGAGTGCGGGGCAGAGGTAAAGGTCTACTTCGACGTCCGGCGTTACTGTTTAAGCGAGCTAAAAGAACATGCGGCGTTCGTTTACGAGGATACAGACGTTCTCGCCCGGCGGTACCATTGGGCGGAAGCGGATATTCTCGCCCTGCCTCGTAACCGCCGGATGACCTACGCCGAGCTCGCCCGGCAGGAAGAAGACCGATGAGTATGCGGCCGGTTTCGTATCTTTCCCGTCTCGCCGAAGACGGAGGCAATCGAAGGTTTCTAACACCGCCGCGCATACTCTTCCGACCCGTATTTCCGACAAATCCGGGTCTCTCGGAGATTGAGTCGGTCATAGGCTCGTCACAGCCGCCGATGACAACACCCACAGCGAATCGAACGGTTTCAATGAAGTCGAGCCAGGCTACGTCAACAAAGGTACAAGACTCGTCAGCATCAGCTTTGCAGCCAGTCGTGTTCAGTACAACCCCTCAGCTATTAATGACGCAAACACCGACACAAGTTCCTCAGCTTCCCGATGAGACGTCGAACCCTATACACGTGAAGCAATCTCTCCATCACGCTATGGATACTGAGTCAGCAATTATGAGATCGACCCGATCCATTGGCCCGCAGCCGCGGCGAACAAATCTGCTGAATCTTGAGCCTGCGCCAGTCGCGACTGGAATCGTCAATGAAGTAAACCGGCCAAGCACGAGGCCTGCCCGAGCCTCGGCCTCGGATTCGATAATTGATAAAACTATGGATGCCGAGCAGACGAGGATAGTCCACAGCCAGCCAGTTGTGCCAAGACGGGAGCCGCAGAGGCAAGCAATTGCTCTTATTGAGAATGGGGGTCGAGCTGCTGCCTCAATACAGGAGGATGCCCGAAAAACGCAACCGTCAAACATGAGATCGGGAAGCGAAACAGCTCACTCCCATCGTATTTTCCTGACGCCCTCGGTGTCAGCCACATCGGAAAGATCAGCGCATCGCGCTGAAAAGCGCGAGAAGTCAGGCTCCGATTCTTCCACAGCAATCCATATCGGTACACTGGAAGTGCGGATAAACCCGCCGGAAATGTCCCAGAGAATTATCCCCAAGAAGTCATCTGTGCTTCATCCTGCCGCGCCGCTAGCGCAGGGGTTCCGCTCTTTTGGGCTGGCGCAAGGATGAATAGGGTTATCTCTGTTACTGGGTGCTTCTCTGCAAACAGAGGACGCGGGACTTTAAGGAAATGATGAGCTGCAATAGGATGACAAAATGCCGGGCATATCAATTGATAGAATGACGATGGAATTAACAGGTGTCTCTGAATCCCAGGCTCGCCGGCTGGCGATGGGCATTACGGCAGGACTGGCGGCTGCGGGTTTAAGCAATATGGCAAGTGATGTGCCAGCAATGCGCATCAATTTAACAGCAAGCACGGGCATAGATTCAGATAAGTTGGCCGAGCAGGTTATTTCCGAAATTCTCAGACAACTGAGGAGATCGGCATGAAGAAATTTGTTATGAGACCACACAACTGCATGACGAGCGGAGTGAAGTAAATGCCCGGACAATTTATTAAAGGCGCCATGATCTCCTTCATGCCGACGTTTATCGGTTCATTACCAAACGTCGTTGTGTTTCAGTTTAATCCGGAGACAATTACGCATACCTGGACCGCTGCACCATCCGATCCGCAGGCAGGCAAGGATCCATTGGCAGTGAAAGGAATACCCGGAGAGCAGTTCTCATTTTCTCTTGCGCTCGACAGCAATGACACGATCGCTAACAGTGATGCTAATCCCATTGCCGGAGTCCTTGCCACGACCAGTGGTATTTACCCCCGACTGGCCGCACTCGAGATGTTGCAATACCCCAGCGGGGCGTTCGACGGAGGATTACTCGGTCAGGTTTCAGCATCGGCTTCGATTGATGCCTCTGGCGTAAGTATTTCGGTTTCGGGCGCTGCTTCTTCCGCAGTGAAAAAGACTGTGCCGCCGTCGGACGTGCCCACAGTACTGTTTGTATGGGGGCCACAGCGGATCGTACCAGTGCGCGTCACTGCTCTGACAATTACCGAAAAGCTATACGATGCATTGCTGAATCCGACTCACGCTGACGTGCAAATCACTTTACGCGTTCTAACACCCGAAGAGCTGGAGGCAGTGAAGGGAGAGCTGAAGTCTGTGGCAGAGGTGGCGTATAAATATTCACAAGGACTGCGCCAAGCACATGCTGTGGCAAATCTCGGTGATGCGGCCGCATCGGTTATCGGAATGCTCCCGAACCCGTTTTAGTTAATAAGTAGAACATCAAAATGTGAAATCTACCTCGGAGTTATTGCGATATTTATCGCGAAGGAAAATGTCATGATATTTGCGGGTAGCCGTTATGAAAAAACTGGAACAATGGTATTGATACAGCCCGACGGCAGCCGTGTCAGTGTCCTACGAACTCCGCTGCCCCGGCAAGCTTTTGTGAGAGGATACTTTCGGCGTTCGGAGGGCCAGCGATTGGACCTTATCGCTAACCGTTTTCTCAATGATTCTTCGGGATTCTGGCGTTTGTGCGACGCCAACAATGTGATCGTGCCAGATGCCTTGACGAAGCGCGATCTGGTCGGAATTCCGCTGCCAGGCCTGTAATCCAATGTCGAGCAACTATCAGATTTTCTTCGATAACCAGCCGGCGGACGCAGGCTTTTATACCGCTATCGCGTCGCTGGAAGTCGAAGAAAATATGGACCTGCCCGGCGCGGTGCAACTAAACCTGCCTGTAAGTCGAACCCAAGATGGAGATCTGACTTATGTCTCGGATAACCGGCTGCGACCCATGACGAACCTCGCCGTGGTCGCGAGCGCGTCCGGCTCCTCGGGAGCTATTGGTGCAGTGACCTCGATGCTTGGGGCGGGTGGTGGGGGGGGATCGAACGCACAATGCATTTTTGATGGTTATGTGCTTTCGCAGAAACTCCACCTGAACACTGGCATAACGGATAGCACACTCGCGGTGTGGGGTCAGGACGCTTCATGGCTCATGAATCTTACGGAAAAGGTAAAAGAGTGGGTTGACGTCACTGATGCGGACACTGCCAATTCCATCTTTGGGGATTACGGAATAACCCCCGCTGATGAAAATACCGTCGAAGATTCGCCTTCTCATACGGAATTTGGGCACAGCCTGATGCAGCGCGCCTCGGATATCCAGTTCCTTCGCACCCTTGCGCGCCGCAATGGGAAATTCTGCAGGGTCGCCTGCACCGACAAACCCGGTGTCCGGACAGGTTACTTCGCAGCGCCCAAACTCGACGGTAACCCAGTCGCTACCCTTTCGATTACCGATCCGCAAGCGTGGAACGTGCAGTCGCTCGATCTCCACTGGGAAGTAACAGCTCCTACAGCGGTCATTGCCCGCCAGGCATTGTTTACCGATTCTGACGCTGACGGCGCCTCTGCCGACAGTTCCGATACGGGTCTCCCACTGTTGGATGAGCGAGGATTAGCAGACTTCAGCGGTAAGCCGATGACGGTATTGCTGGCCGCACCGGTTGATGACGGCGGCGAGTTGACATTGCGCGCGCAGTCGCTATTACGCGAATCCGCGTGGTTTGTGCGCTGCGAAGGGGAGGCCGATCTCGCTCGGTTGGGCGTGGTGCTGCGCGTCGGCATGATTGTCGCGATCGAAGGTATAGGTTCGCTGCATTCGGGAAAATATCTGGTCTGGAGCGTGCGGCATATGATCACTCCGGACGATCACAAAATGAAATTCGTGTTGGTCCGCAACGCTGTTGGCGGATCTGCCAACAGCGGAGCCGGCGGTCTGGCAGCATTAATTGGTGCGTTATGAACGATCAGGCAATCATGGATGTGCTGGACCGGCTGCGGAACCGTTTTTACGGCAAATACCGCGGCTCGGTGACCGAAGTCGATAAGGATACTTTGCGTATTAAAGCAAAGGTTCCTGCAGTTCTGCCGGGCGGTACAACTGGGTGGTGCTCGCCCTGTGTGCCGTATGCCGGCGATGGTGTCGGGTTTGCCTTTATTCCCGAAGTCGGGGCTGGAGTATGGATTGAGTTCGAAGGCGGTGATGTTTCCTACCCAATCTGGGCGGGTTGCTATTGGCGCGATGACGAGCAGCCCTCGGATGCCGCTCCCGCGGTCAAGGCGATCGTGACTAAATCCGGGCACAAGATTCTTGCCGACGACGATTCCGGCACGATCACGATCACGGACGGTAACAATAACAAAATCACTCTCGATAGTGACGGTATCACGCTCCAACGTGGTTCGAGCAAGATCAGCCTGAGCGACTCTCAGGTGAACATCAATGACGGCGCACTGGAGGTTTCGTGATATGGCCGCTGGTTTCCTGAATATGTCGAGCCTCCTGATGTGTCCGCATGGCGGAAAGGTGCAACCCATCAGCACCAACACGCGCGTCAAGGCAATGGGTGATTACATGCTGCGCACGTCGGATACATTCACCATTACCAACTGCTCATTCAATGTTGCCGGCGCGCTGCATCCGTGCGTAAAGGTGCAATGGATGCAACCCACGACAAGAAGTCAAATACTCAGCGATTCAACCCTGACAAAGGACAATATCGGTCTGTGCGTTGCGGCCGATCAGGCTGTGCAGGGCTCTGTAACAGTCGCATTTACGCAACCCCGCGTTACGGGTGTCTAAAGGGAGAGTGACGTGATCCGGCATGACTTTGCGTTTCCTTTTCGAATCGACCCCATATCCGGGCAGGCTGCTCAAACTTCATATGGTACTCACGTGGCCCAGATGATCCGCCAAATACTGCTCACCTCTCCCGGCGAGCGAGTCAACCTGCCCGAATTCGGTTGCGGGCTCCGGCAACTGCTGTTTGCTCCCAATTCAGACGGGTTGCAAGCCACAACACAGCTACTCATCCGGCGGGCGTTAGACCGTTGGCTTGCGGGGCAGATCACCGTGGTAAACATTCTGGTTTCTCCCGGCGAAGGCGGGGATTATTCTCAGATTCTCGTGCAGATCGAATATGTTTTGATTGAGACGCAATCCAAACAAGTAACTGAGATCATCGTGAGTTGACAATCAGATCTTATGGATAAAGACAGAAAAGCCCGGTTACTAGAATCCTCATCGTTCAACGGCATGGATTTTGTCGAGGTTGCGAACGATGCGGAAACCCAGTTGCGCGTCCATTTTCTCAACGCCGTTCAACTGAGCGGAACGATCTCAACACCGACCATTACCGGTGGCGAGGGGATCCGGACAGTAGCCGTCAACCCGGTAAACGACAGCACAGACTGGCAAATGGACGGCGATTCGCTCATCCTGAACCTGGCTGTTGCTTCGCCAGGCGATTTTTCCATATACAACTTGTCGATTTTCAGTAAAAAACTTGATCCTTTCTTTCAAACGGTGACATTTTCGTTCAAGGCGCGGTGTCCCTCGGACCTGGATTGCCGCCTGGTAACGCCGCAATGTCCGGCTGAGGAGCAAGATACTCCACCGATTGATTATTTGGCAAAGGACTTTCTTAGCTTCCGCCAAGCGCTGCTTGATTTCTCTGCACTTCGATATCCGGAATGGCAGGAGCGTTCCGAAGCTGATGTTGGAGTAATGTTCCTTGAAACGTTGTCGGCGCTGGCAGATGACTTGAGTTATACGCAGGATCGAATTACTGCCGAAGCGGCGCTCGATACGGCGACGCAGCGACGCTCTTTGGTCCGCCATGCGCGCATGGTTGACTATGAACCGAGGTGCGCAACTGCCTCGCGGGTTATGCTGCAATTCGATGTCGATCAGGGCGTGAATAGCATAGCGCATGGCTTAGCGGTAAATGCCGTCGCGCCGGATGGCACATCTGTTGTTTTCGAAACTGGCGAGGGCTTACTGCAAATCCTGACGGACTCTAGCGGCAAGCGCTTATCCAGTCCACCAACCTCCATCGCCAGTCCGCTATGGAACGCGGGCGCCATCAAGCCCTACTGGTTCGACGACAGTGAGCGTTGTTTAAAAGCAGGCGCGACAAGCATGAAAGTACTTGGTCATGGATATGATTTTCAGCCAAATCAGTTCTTGTTGATCGAGACGAAGGCACAGACGAGTGCTGATCCACCCGTTCGTCAAATCGTGCAGCTAACTGATGATTACGGCATTGGCAGGCCGGAGGAAGACTGCGACTTGCTGTTTTCCCGCCCAGTGGACTCTTTCGGGCCGCCATTCATGACTTGCAATGCGTCGCCCCCTGGACTGACTGCACCGACAGCGTTCACACATCTTCGCTGGAAAGATACCGATAAGCTGCTCGCCGACCGTGACCTGACTCAGACCATCCTGTGCGGTAATTTGGTGCCTGCGACGCAAGGGATAACGGTTACTAACGAGCGATTCACCACCATCCCCACCCCTGCCGGAGATCCGACAATTGCCGTGGCTATCATCCGTACAGGTCCGCGTGAAGCAGTAGCCCATTCGGATGTTCCTTCACCGCCGCAGTACCTTTACAGCCTGAAAAAGGCGCCGCTCGCGTGGCTGGCGCCAACCACGGGGCCCACAGATGCGAATCCCCTGCCAGAAATTCTATTGGAGCAAACGGATGAAGGTTTGCCTATCAAATGGGATTGGTTGCGGCGGCTACTCGATGCCGACCAATTTGCAAATGTCTTTACACTCGATAAGGCCCGCTATCTACCTATCGCGCGCAACTCAGATGGTTCAATCCAATATGAGTACGATAGCGATGCCGGTGACACGGTCCGCTTTGGCGATGGAATTTTTGGTGAGATTCCACCAGATACGGCCGTTTTTCGCGCTACGTATCGTGTTGACGGTGGAGCGAAAGGCAACATAGCCGCAGATGCCATCTGGCAGATTGATCCGACGATTTCGGCCGCGGCAAAATTGTTGTCCGCCACCAACCCTTTCCCGGCATCGGGCGGTGCGGATGAGGAAACGGCTGAACGTGTTCGGCGGCTCGCTCCTCAAGCGTTCAGGGCACTTCAGAATCGCGCTGTGATTCCAAAAGACTATCAAAGCGCGGCGGAAACACTTCCGTGGGTGCAGCGAGCGGGAACAGTCTTCAGATGGACGGGTAGTTGGCTTACAGTCTTCACCACGCCTGACCCCCTGCATAGCGAGCGAATCACTACTGGGCAGCGAAAAGAATTGATTGACCTTCTTAATCGCTATCGTATGGCGGGGTACGAGTCTTATGTGCCGGAGCCGCAGTACGTGTCGCTGGATATCGAGGTGCAGGTATGTGCGCTGCCGGATGCATTCCGTGGAGATGTTCAGGCAGCCATCCTCGCGCGGTTGAATCCATATAGCGTCATGAACGGCCAGGCCGGGTTTTTCAACCCCGACAATTTCTCGTTCGGCGCTCCGCTGGAGCGTAGTAATCTCGAGTCGGCTATTCAGTCCTCGCCTGGGGTCGCCGGTGTTGTCTGCGTGCGCTACAAGGTGCGCGGCCGGGCACAAGAAATGGCTGAAATGCCCAATGTAGTAGGGGTTGGGACCGATCAAATCATACGCTGCGACAATGATTCCAGCGTTCCGGAACATGGATCGATCAAAGTCAGCATTTCGGGGGGCAAATGAGCGATTGCAAAAACGCTACCGATTCGATCTGCCCCTGCGGTGCATTCGCGCATCCCAGCGTGATATTCAACCCGCCGGGAAGGGATGTCATCGCGTATCGAGTAGGCAATTACGCGTCGTTCCGCCACGCCCTGCTGCAATCATCTCCCGATGAGGCGGAATTGTCCAGCTCGGTCGGCAACGTTACCTCGCAAATATGGCGCCCCAGCGGCCATGGCGATCTGGCAGCGCAAATGGTCGAGTGGTGGGCGTATCTGGCCGATATCCTCACGTTCTACAACGAGCGTGCTGCAACCCAGGCGTATCTTCGGACAGCCGATCTGCCCGAAAGCGTCAATCGGCTGGTTCGCCTGCTGGGCTATCGGCCGCGTCCCGGCATCGGAGCGAAGGGCGTCTTGGCTGCGCTGGCCAGCAGCCCATTGCCGTTCACGTTACGTGCAGGATTTGCGGTTCAGAGCAAGCCGGGGCCGGGCAAACAGCCGCAGGTATTCGAGCTGGATACGGATACGAGGATAGGTATCACGCCGACTTCTCAAGCTTCGTTGGCGACATCATCAGGAATGGTAGGCGTGCGGCCAGCCTCTGATTCGCGCCAACGGCCAATCAAAGCCGGAACGAACACAATTGTGCTGAAGGGCGCGCCGCCCGCTGTGAAAAAAGACGATATGGTACTGATTCTTTCGAAGAATCAGAGCAATCCCGCATTTGCAACTGCAACCGTGGCAGCCATCACACCTGGCAATGATCCAAGCATAGGCGCCATCACTACGATTAAGCTCAATCCAAACTCAAAAATAGATGCGTTGGCCGACTTTCCTGACTTACAGCTATATACGGGCGGCCAATCGGCGCAGGTTTGGCAATATCCAGCCGCGGATGGAAAGGTTATCCGCAATGTGGTCGAATCGAATTTCGGTCGGCTCGACCAGATTATCCTTTTCGATGGCGGCTCGAAGGTAGGGGCAATCGATATCGCATCTCTCGTGCGTGGCCTTAAGAGTAATGATCCGATTGTGATCCGGCCCTCAGTGATGGGTTCCCAGCTGGATTTCCAGTTGTTCGTCATAAAGAGCACGACCGAAGCCGTGTGGTATGCAAATCCTGATAAATATAACCCGCCTAATCCTCCGGGAACAGAGGTGGACCCTTCAGTACCCAATCCCGACACGCATATTGCCGCGATTCCTATTCCACATACGAGCCTGACGTTGACTGAAAAACTACCTGACGATTTGACGGCTGATAGACAGGCAGACCGGGCCAATTTTTTCGTATGGCACTCGTGGACGAAGGCAGGGGATCTGGTTGTATTACCGCCGTCGACTGTCGATGACACTATTGTCCCGCCTGGCGGGTCGGTTGTGCTCGAACCTTCCTCGGACGCGGCTTTTCCCGACGTGCCGGCCCAAACCAAGGTCCTTGTTGAAGACTCGGTCGGAAATGGTGCGAGCGGCATGATCAATTCGGATGGGAAACTGGTGCTGGATTTCCCCGTTCCGCTGCTGATTCCACCGCTTCGAGCCTACTTCAACCTGTTGCCCGTATCGCGTGGCAAGACTGTCGCTCGAGAAGTGCTTGGTAGCGGAAACGCCGCCATTCCAGGCCAGGATTTTGTGCTCCAGAATTCGCCAGTTACCTACCTGCAACGTGAAGACTCACGATCCGGCGACAATTACAGCAGTACTGTGCGCATCTGGGTAAATGACGTGGAATGGACCGAAGTCCGAAGTTTCTTCGGGCAGCCGTCCGGCGCGCAAGTATTCATCACACATGAAGACGACCAGGGCAAAACGCACGTGATATTAGGCGATGGCGAGTTTGGCGCTCGTCTGCCGACCGGCGTCAATAATATTGTGACATCATATCGTTACGGCGGTGGTGCTGATATTCCCGGACCGGGCACGTTGACAGTGGTTTTAAAACCACAGCCGGGGCTTCAGTCTATCCGAAATCCGGTAGCGGTAGGTGAAGGCGCTGATCCTGATTCCCCTGCAAAATTGCGGCGGCTGGCGCCGCGATCGGTGCTCACATTCAATCGCGCCGTCTCAGCGGACGACTATGAGGCCATTGCTGCTCAAGCTCCTGGTGTAACCCGGGCGAAAGCAGCACTTGCATTCGATTCCCTTGAGCAACGCCCCCGTGTAACCGTCTGGGTGGGAGACGACACAAGGGCAGTGGCAGCCGCACGAGCTGCTATAGCGGTGACAGCCGATCCCAACCGTTTTCCCGCTATTTTACTGGCAAGACGCGTTCAGATAAATCTTACGGTTTCGCTCGTGATCGATCCGAGACGTAACGATAAGTCTGTATTGGACGCCGTGCGGATCGCCCTGCTCGATCCGGATAAGGGATTGCTTGGCCTGAACGCCTTGGAGATCGGCCAGCCGATCTACGATAGTCAGCTTTATGCTGCCTGCGTTGCGGTTCCAGGTGTGTTGGCCGTGAAGAGACTGGAGTTTTCTTCCGCTGGGTCTCCAAAACAGTTGGACTCTACAACCGTCCGAGCCCGTCGAGGGGTAGCCTTGTCACTTCAGGCATCTCACAAACCGAACTTCTCGTCTTCCGCCATCGACAAACGGATTTTCATCCGGAGGCCCTCCAGCTTCAATGTGTGTGCTGAGCATCGCCACGATCCGGGTGCAGGCGCCTTTTTTCTTCTGTCCAATGAGGGTCTGGCCCTTTCTACGGAGGTTCAGTGACGCGCGATCCGGACCATTACGAGTTCTATTACGCTGACAAGCTCTGGAATCTCTTGCCCGCAATCTACCGTTCGCTGGATAGCGATGAGTTTTCCAGCAATGGCCCCTTGCGCGAACTCGTCAATCGCATTGGCGCACAGGCTGCCGTTCTGAGGCGGAGCATAGATCGGACTTGGGAAGATCAATCGATCGAAACCTGCGATGACTGGGTAATTCCATACATTGGGGACCTGCTGGCGACCAACCTCGTGTCAAATCTCGATTCTCGGGCGCAACGGCTGGATGTGGCAAAGACGATCTACTATCGCCGCCGCAAGGGAACATTGGCATTGCTTGAGGAACTGGCATTTGACGTCACAGGCTGGGATGCAAAGGTAGGCGAATTCTTTCGCCGGATGGGCCGCACGCGGCATGGCTTAGATCCACAGATCGGTCAGGTTGAAAAAGCAGGCGACGACACTGATAAGTTGCAGCAAGCAGAGGGACTCACCGGTCGGCTCACACGAAGTCAAATCGGAGGAACAGCGAACCTTCGAAATAACTACGGCTCGTCAAAAACCGGCTCAGCCTTCGATGAATTTTTCCATACGGCCGACTTCCGTCGGGGGCGTGGAAAAGCCGGATGGTATGACATTCCCCGAGTTGGAGTCTTCTTGTGGCGACTTAAAAGTTTCGGTCTTCCGCCGACAACTCCAGTGGCGGTCACGACTCCACCAACTTGCGGCGGCTGGTTTACCTTCGATCCCACTGGCCGAAGCATACCGCTATTCGCGGCCGCTTCTCGCAAGAGCGATCAATATGGGAACAAATGGGTCTCGCCCGCAGAAGAGCAACTTCGGGGCCCGATCAGCCAGAAGCTGTACGATGCGAATACAAAGGCATCACCAGACGACAGGGCGATCGAACTGTACCCAAACTCCCTCGCAGTCTTAAGTACGCCAATTCCGCAATCCGACACAGACATCGTCCCGGCCAACCAGGTTCGAATTCAGACCGAGCGGGGCTGGTTTGCATACATCAGTTCTCCGCCCCAGAATATATGGGTGAGGTATCACTACGGTTTCTCCTCCGACATAGGAGCTGGCCCATATGACCGCCGCCTTAAACGTCAAACACCTCCTACGCCTGCTCCTCAGATGACGTTCTCAGGCGGGGGCAGCGCCTTGATGCCCGGCGGTGCCGTTCCTCAAACCGGTACGCTTACCCTCGATGACTCTCTGACTTATACGGGGGCCGGTAGCATTGCGGTGACTAGAGCGTTGACGATTCGTGCGGACAATAGACAGCGGCCGCTCATTCGACTTCCTGCAGGCTCAGGCGGAACAATTACCGAATGGATTATCTCGGGTGCGCCAGGTAGTTCTCTCGTTCTCGATGGCCTGTTTATCAGCGGGGGCGATATCGTGATTCGCGGCAGTTTTACTACTGTTACGATCACCTGTTGCACGCTCGACCCTGGCAGTGCCTCCGATGTGCTCAGCTCCTCCTCGCCGCCCGGTAACTTCGCAATTTCGGCTGATGGGAGAGAGCTTTCTCCCACCCGTTTATGGGTTGAAGGCGCAGTCGAGACACTTACTGTCGAGCGATCGATCATGGGACCAATTCGGACTCGGAGTGGCGGGAAGATTCAGACACTGGATATCGCCGATAGTATTCTGCAGGCTCTCCCCGAAGGTATCAGCAGTCCTCCCCAAAGCCCTCCGTCTCCCGCCGAATTCGGCGGTGTGGCAATCGCCCTGGATAGTGGTGATGTTTGCCTCTCCCGCTGCACGGTGCTTGGCGGTATAAGCGTTCACAGGCTCCGCGTTAGCGAAAGCATCCTCCAGGGCATAGCGAAAGTCGATGACATACAGCATGGTTGCGTGCGTTTCACGGCCTGGACGCAAGGAAGCATACTGCCCGAAAAATATGAGAGCGTGAGTATACCCTCTCAGGCGGTACTGTTCACCTCCACGGATTTCGGAAACCCTGGTTACTGCCAGCTTCTCCCGACCGCCGATACAGCGATTCTCCAAGGCACCAACGGTACCGTACAAAACACCATCTCCGCGGGGGCTCAGGATGGGTCGGAGATGGGCGCTTTTGCCCGTGAGCGAAACCCACTCAAAGACCGCGGACTCCTGATCAAGTTTCAGGAGTTCATGCCCATTGGCCTGGTGTCCGTCATCATTCATGTCACTTGAATATGTGGTTGATATGCGATGCAGGGTTATGCATTGCGCTTAAAGAGGATTTATAAATGGCAAGCGATATCAGTAGAACCGATGATGGCGGACGCCAGCACTACAAAGGCGTCGTCATGCAGCAGGGCAGGGTGATCCTGGACCGGGATTTCAACGCTCTTCAGGAAACCGTCGAAGCGCGAACAGATGCCGACGCGCTCGATTTCGTCGGACCCTTCGGAACGCCTGACAATGGGTTCGCGATCGACATGATCACTCCGGGCAGCCCCCCGCTATGGGTTCCGCCACCGCCGCTCAGCCCGCCGGAGGCGCATAATAGGGACTTCGCGATCAGCCCTGGCACGATGTACCTCGGCGGACAGCGGGCCGTCTTCTCCCCTGCCGATTACGGTAAGTCTGGGATCTCATATAGCTATTTCGATCAACCCGATTGGATACAGCCCGATCAACCGAAGCCCGATGCGGTGCAGGAATTCGTTTATCTGCGTTTGCTCGAGCAGGAAGTCAGCGCCGTCGAAGATCCGGACCTGAAAGATGTGGCCCTCGGCGGTCCGGATACGACTCAAAGGAAACGGCTCTTGAAGCGGGTGAAGCGCTTGAAGGTTGATTCCGGAGATTGCGCCACGGCTTTCGGTCAGGCGCAGAATCTGTGGCAACAAAAAAACTTCGCGTTTGACCCCAAAACCATGCGGCTGTTACCGCAGGCGTCATTAAAGGTCAGTTTCTCCACGCAGACATCTCAAGCCGATCCTTGTGATCCAGTTTCACAAGGGGGCTATCTGCAACCGGATAACCAACTCATCCGCGTGCAGATCAAAGATAGCGGCGGTACACCCAAATTGCTGTGGGCTTACGACAATGCCAGCTTCCTCTACCGCGGCAGCATCTCTGATTCGACGACCTTGTTGCTCCAGCAATCGCCTGTTGATGCCTTTCATATCCCACGCGCAGGGCAAGTGGTCGAGGTGCTTCGATCAGCGCTGATCATTGACAGTGAGCAAAATGAAACCGATCCGCTCAAGCCGCGCAATATTGTGCGCTGCGTGGCCGAAGCCAGCGGCGTGGTGCGCACGCTCACGGCGAACTATCAACCTGATGATCGCAGCATCAAACTGGATACTGCGTTGCCACAGGAATATGTCACCGATACCAATCCATTATTTGTACGTATCTGGCAATCCCAGACTGATCTCAGCACGACCGGGAGTTCCACGGTTGAATTGATCAATGCGAGCAACAACAGCACAACCGGCATCATAGTTACAATCAATATGTCTCTGGCAGGGGGGCAGCTTCAAGCGCCTATTGGCGCATACTGGCTATTTGCGGTGCGACCCAGCACTCCGCAGGCGGTCTATCCCGAGCGATTTCTGACCGACGCACAACCGCCCGATGGACCGCGGCAATGGGTTTGCCCGTTGGCGGTCATCAACTGGGCGGGGCAGAGTGCGACTTCACCGCCCGGCAGCCCGATCGTGTTCGGTCCGACAATCAATGACTGTCGAGAAACATTCGACAATCTTGTTGAGCTTACCAAACGAAAGCTCGGCGGCTGTTGTGTTATTACCATGCACCCGGAGGATCTTCAGGCCGACGCTGCAGCGCTACAAAAAATCATCGACAAGTTTGCCAACCGCGCACAAGGGGTCGCGATCTGTCTCACCCCTGGCACGTATTCGCTGGCGCAACCGCTGCGCCTCGATTCCCGACACAATGGTATAACGATCGAAGCTTGTCAGGGTGGCGCAACGGTCCAGGTGGCGCCCAATACAGAGGTCAAATTTCTGGATGGGCTCGTTGTATTAGCCCAAAACACCGGCACAACTCTGCGTGGTATTAGCTTCAAGCCGCCAGCCGTGAGATTGAAGGATGCGGTGGCAATTAGCGGAGATAATGCTGGCAGCCTGCGTGCCATAATTCCTGGACTTGTCGAGCCACACATGATGATCGGTCTTCGCTTATTGGATTGCACGGACGTGTCGGTAGTAAATTGCGAATTTCAGGTGGTACCCGTCAGTGGCGTCGGCAATTTTGCCGCAGCGATCTTTGCGAACGGTAGTTGCACCGGCTTAAGCGTACGGCAGAGCCGCTTCATCGGCCCGACACGCAAGCTCACTTCCACCGTTGTTTTCGTAAGGCAAGCTGACCAGGCAGCCGCAGAGAGTCAGGCTGCCTCTCCAGAACGACGGGCTGCAGCTGGGGTTGCGGCACGGGCTGAGCCGGCAGCAAATGCATCCGGTGACGGCGCTGCCCAGCCGTTCTTGCGCCAATTGCTTATAAATAACCCGGCATTTTTGAGAGCCTTGAATCTGAACTCGTCGGCGCAAGCGATTGGTCCCATTCAAGTTCCACCATTGGAAATTCCGCCCCCCGTCATGCTTAGCGCATTTATGATAGCGCCATCCATTGAATTTCTAGCCAATGGTGGTGCTAGCGGCCCTGGTGATTCTCACCTGATTGCCCGGGCCGTGCTCGACGACGCAGAGTTCATCGATAATCGCATGGAGGGCTTGACTGTCGCGGTAATCGGTGTCACCGGCGCTGGCAATGTAAGGTTCCAGGACAACTCCATTACGGACTGCCTGGGTGGTATCTGGTTTGGCGGTGTTGACAGCAATGATGCAATTCAGGCCAGGGCTTTTCAATCGATTTTTACGTTTGGGGTCGGAGGGGTAAAGGACGTCGGAACGGCGTTGGGGATCGCAATGGCTTATCCGCTACCTGGCGCCAAACTCAACGCGGAGGTGGCCCTACCGACACCACGATTTCATCTCACGGGCAACCGGATCGACTCGCTGCCGGCCGATGGCGGGACCTCGGGTTCGGCCGTGGTGCTCATCTTGTTTCTTCCTTCTGACCGAGACGTTGCCGACCGAGACGTTGCCAATACCTCCTCGTTGCTATTGAATTCAAACGATTTACGGAATCGAAGCGGTTCTGCTGTCGAAGATCCAACACTCGTGGCTGTGGCTACTGCCCTTTTATTTTCGAACTCAACTGTTGTTGAGGGCAATCTGATACAGAATTTGGGAACCACAGCGCTTGGCGCTGCGGGCGGTTCGCCAGTTTATAGTCTCTATGTTGGAAGCCCGAGTGTGAGTCCGCTTGCGGTTACCGGAAATGTACTTAAGGGGAAATCAATTATTCCGCAACGGAGCGATATCACAAATTTTGACAGCAATACTGTTTTCGGTCAGCTGAACAGCTGGCAGTTCTTAAACTATCACAAGTCAGACCAACCGCAATAACGAGCACAGCACAGGGAATAGGATGGCAATTAGCAAGGAGCCTGAATGAGCAACGCCCTGGCGATAGCAACCGTCACGCAAACGCTGGTGAACGTGGTGACAGCGAGCCTCGCCGGCGCGCGCGTAAACGGTCCACAAGTAAGTACGCTGCGACCGGATGACTCGTCGTTGCAAGGCCCCGAGACGACTCCACGGGTGAATATCTTTCTCTACCAAGTCACCCCCAACATCGCTTGGCGCAACGCCGATTTGCCAACTCGCCGTGATGACGGCTCACTCGTGCGTCGGCCACAACTCGCGCTGGATCTACACTACCTTTTTACTTTTTACGGCAAGGATTCCACCTTGGAGCACCAGCGGCTGCTGGGCGCCGTAACGCGTGGGTTGCATGCGCAACCGGTGCTGCAGCGTGCCGACATTCAGAGCGTCGAGCAGATGATGGACGCCTCCAACAGCAATGTACTGTACTTGGACTCTCATCTATCTGATCAAATCGATCTTGTCCGTATAACACCAATCAATTTTTCTCTGGATGATATGAGCAAGCTCTGGATGGCTTTCCCCCAGACGGATTTTGTATTGTCAGTGGCATATATGGCGACAGTTGTGCTCATCGAAACCGATGAGCCTCCGCCTGCTTTGCCATTGCCGGTGCTGAAATGGAACGTTGATGCGGTTCCCTTTAGCCTCATGCTCATCGATTCGGTCGAGCCGCAGTCAGTCATGCCCGCACTGCCCGCGCCAATGTCGATCACACTGCATGGGCAGGGTTTAGGTGCTGCAAATACTGTCGTGTTTATGACGCCGGGGAAGAATGAGCCCATTTTCGCATTACTAGGTCCGGGTTCGACTGCGGACAGCGTTCAGATCACGCTCCCGACGGGTTTGCGACCCGGGATCAATACCGTGCAGTTGATACAGACTATCGCATCACCTCCCAGCCCACCCTCATCGTCACCCATCATTTCTCAATCGAATACGATGGTGTTCGTGATTTTGCCCACCATTGTAGATTTCCCGCCAGGGCCACCGCCGGGACATTTGACGTGCGTAGTCTGGCCACCGGCTGGACCGAAACAGCAGGTTTCGCTCGTGCTGAATCAGCCGAGCGGATCTCAGGCTTTCACGTTACCAGCCGATCCCCACCCCGCCGAAACCGGCACGTTCACTTTCAGCACCGTTTTTCCGAATGGTTCAGTCCCGTCTGGAACTTACCTAGCGCGCGTTCAGGTGGATTCTGCTGTGAGCCGGTTGACGGTGGATGCAACCGGCAAATTCAATGGTCCAGCGGTGAACGTATGACGAACCGAACGACTCATGACTGGCAATTGGCCAACCAGGGTCGCCTGATGGCGGCGTTGGCGGAGGTGAAATCAGCGATTCGCCAACGCGCGGCCTCCATTAGTCCCTCGCATGATAACGGTTCCGCCCTCGCTGCCGAGCTCGTGCGATCCGCTGAGGAAAAGAGCGCTGAAGCCACAGACCTCAATAGTTCGATTTCTAACAATACCTCGGCTGTCGATACACAACCGACAGCGCTGGATGCCCTGTGCGCTTCGTTCGGCCTCTCCCGTTTCGAGCGCGATCTCTTGTTGCTCTGTGCAGGCATCGAACTTGATTCTACGGTTGCATCGCTTTGCGCTGCCGCGCAAGGCGATCCGGGCCGCAATTATCCAACCTTCAGCCTTGCTCTCGCGGCACTGCCCGATGCGCATTGGAGCGCATTGACGCCCGATGCGTCGTTGCGCCGGTGGCGGTTGATCGAGGTCGGAAATGGTCCGGCGCTGACCGTCGCGCCATTGAGAATCGACGAGCGCGTGCTGCACTATTTGGCAGGGGTGCCGCAATTGGATGAACGGTTGACTGGAATGATCGAGGCAATCACACCAGCGGCAATTGCCGACCTCGCCCCATCGCAGGCGATCGTGGCCGAGAGCATTGCGGCCGCCTGGTCGGCTGCGTCTGAGCGGCAACGTGTGCCAGCAATCCAACTATGCGCCGCCTACCCGGTGGACTGCCGACCTGTCGCATCCGCCGCCGCCGCGGCAGTCGGGCTGCGAGTGATCGTGTTGCCACCTGATCTGATCCCTATTGCCGCTGCTGAACTGGATGCCTTGTTACGCCTCTGCGAGCGCGAAGCTGCTCTGGGCGGCGCGGTACTGCTCCTTGAATTCGATTCTGATTCGAGCGGGCCCGACGACGCCCGCTCACGCGGCGTGGAGCGTTTTATCGAGCGGTTTAACGGCCCAATCGTGATTACCAGCCGGGAACCCAGGCAGATTACGCACCGTTCCGTGATCCAGTTGAATATGGATCGGCCCACAACGCCTGAGCAACGATCGGCCTGGCGTTTGGCGCTTGCAATGTTAGATGACGCCAGCCGGGTTGATGCGATTGCATCGCAGTTCAGCATGGGCTTGCCCGCAATCCGCTCCATCGCTGCCGAAGCCATCGCTCGCGCCGCCGCCTTGCCTGGCGCCGATATCGCTGAAATCACCTGGCGCACTTGTCGTGGCCGCTGCCGCACCCGTTTGGACGGTCTTGCGCAACGCATCGAACCGGCTGCCGGTTGGGAAGATTTGGTCTTGCCCGAACCCCAGATACAGTCGCTGCGGCAAATTGCAATTCACGTCCGCCATCGCGCCACCGTATATGAAAGTTGGGGCTTCGGCGCCAAGAGTTCTCGCGGCCTCGGCATTTCTGTACTTTTTGCCGGTGTGAGTGGTACCGGCAAGACAATGGCGGCTGAGGTTCTCGCCGCCGAGCTGCGGCTTGATTTGTATCGAATCGACCTGGCCTCGACAGTGAGTAAATACATCGGCGAGACCGAGAAGAATCTGCGCAAGGTTTTCGATGCCGCCGAAGAAAGCGGCGCCATTCTTTTATTTGATGAAGCGGATGCACTGTTCGGTAAGCGTAGCGAAGTAAAGGACAGCCACGATCGCTATGCCAACATTGAAGTAAGCTATTTGCTGCAGCGGATAGAGGCGTATCGTGGCCTCGCAATTCTGACGACAAATCTTAAATCCTCACTTGATGCAGCCTTCCTTCGCCGCCTGCGCTTTATCGTGCAATTCCCATACCCGGATGCCGAACAGCGTGCAGAAATTTGGCGGCGCGTGTTTCCAGCAGCGACACCGACGGAGGGTTTGGATATATCGAAGCTGGCGAAGCTGAATTTGCCCGGCGGTAATATTCGCAATATCGCACTAAGCGCCGCGTTTTTAGCGGCGGACACGGGTAAGTCAGTGCAGATGATCCATTTATTGGCTGCTGCCCGCAATGAATACGCTAAGTTGGAGCGGCCACTGACCGAAGTGGAGATTAGGGATGAAGGGTGAAAGGAGCATCAAAACTCGTGTAAGCGAATATCCTTAGGGCTATATGCGCTAATAACCGCTATTGACTCGATAGAGTAGCGGGCGCGAGAACTGGCGCAGCATGTTGCTAAACAAGGTCGATGTCTTCATTGACACGTCCTAAAATGTTATGGAGGGTTGACTGAATGAGTATTGATGGCTTTGTTGAGCGTCATGCCAAAAAGTTCGGCTTACAGCGTCGCTCCCATGCCCAGATTAATCCGATCGTTGTGCCACCAATCGTCAACGAGGTGCTTCACTCGCCAGGCCAGCCGCTTGATACTGCCACTCGTGCCTTCATGGAGCCACGTTTTGGCCACGACTTCGGCAAAGTACGAGTACATACGGATGCGAGAGCGGCGGAATCAGCGTTGGCAGTGAACGCGCTGGCCTATACGCTGGGACGGGACGTGGTATTCGGTGCTGGGCAATATAATATTAGCACGACCGAAGGTAAACGCCTCTTGGCGCATGAGCTTACTCACGTAGTTCAGCAGAACGGTACATCGATTCTTCAGCGTCAAGTGGATGAAACAATTCCGACTGCTCTTTCATCTGAAGCAGTAGCAGCACGCGCCGGCGAAGTCGAACAATCTATAGGATCCGAGGTGGCCGGAGAGTCTGAATCCGAACTATCTCCTGAACAGATTGAGCCGTTACCGGATGTTGTCTACGTCTCTAAGGATTGGGTGCCGGAAGAGGAGCCGCGGGAAGAAGCAGGTATCCCAGAAGCTGGCGTGGCTGCTGCGCTGGCTGGTCGCCCGCCACCTTCCATTGTCCCTCAGATCGCTGGCCCGGATCACCCCTCCGAGCGAGAAGCGGAAGCGGTTAGCAACGCCATTGTATCGGGTCTGGAGAAAGGTGCTATTCCCAAGGTCAGCATAATGCCTCATGCTGGGGGTAAGTTTCTGCATCGACAACAGATTTTTTGGGACAGCCGGAATGCGCTTAACTGGGCAGATTTCAAGGTCAAGTCCCCCAAGGGGTCTCCCTTCGATGCGGAGACGTGGAGTGGCTTTAAAATGAATACTCCTAAGGTGCAGAAAGTTGTGGATCCCTGGCCACCTCTTTTCCCGGATTCATGCAAAATCGGTAAAACAAGCACGACTAAGTTCCGTGCGCAGGTCTCGCTAGACATCAGCCTTGCGAGTCTCAATGTGCGGGCCCATATGCAACCCAGCAAGTCCTGGGTAAAGCCGGGCAAACAAAGCCCCGCGCTTCTCCACCACGAGCAGGGCCATTTTGACATAAGTCACGTTATTGCAGAAAAAACGGAATTTGCGATTCTATTGTGGGGTATTCAACATTCGGGTGAGGGGGAAGAGTGCGGGAAAGTGCCGGCGCGGAATGCGGCCGTCAAAGCTTGGAACAAACTTAACCCCAACAAAGCAATACAGAAAATATTTAACAAAGGTGGAGCTGTCTTAAAACAAGCTCAAGATGACTATGATAACGCAACCGGACACGGGGTGAATGTTGCAGCGCAGCAAGCTTGGTTAGGAGATATCAATGCTGATCTTCCGAATTACAAGGTCTGGTAAAGATATGACATTCTTTTCGCAATGGTTCATACGACTTTGAGGTTTTAAATGCCATTATCAACAAAAGAAACTATGTGGCTTAGCTGCAAGGATAAGTCATGTTGCTCCTTTTATACGGTTTTTCCCACAGGACTCGATATATGGAAAATCGCGACTACTTTACATGTGCCACCTTGGTCGTTCGTGACGTTATTTCCTGCTGGGGATGATGCTTTAGATGGATTCATGGTAGACCAATCTGGCAAGCGCTTTCGTCTAGCGCTAGCCAAGGCAACAGTGAAGGATGAAGGAGCGCCATGTATATTTCTCATGCATATGGCGGATGGCTTTGCTCGCTGTGGCTTGGGCGAAATTAGACCTAATTCATGCCACAGTTTCCCCTCGATTCTAATCAATGGTGTGATCTACCTCCAGAACGATGGCGGTTGCACTTGCAGGAAATGGTCTCTTTCCGACGTAGACATAGTGCAAGAGAGTGTTCTTTTAAGCAACGAAATGCAAGACAGGGAGATGTACTACAAAGTTGTTGCTAATTGGAATGAGTATATTCTTAGAGCCGTTCGCGGAGAAATCTTTTCCAGTAAGGACTTTTGCCGCTATCTTATGGACATATACACACAGCTTTCAGTCAAAGAGCCAAAAGGAGGAAACATTGTTAGCGCAGAATTTTAGTGGGTGCGAAAGTTGTAACGGTAGGTGTTGCCATCATTACCTGGTTCCAGTGACTGGTTATGACGCGTGGTTTATCGCCTCGGAACTGCACCTGTCAATGGAGCAGTTTCTAATCTTATCACTCGAGCAGGAACGGGCTCCAACTGGTTTTCAGCTGGATCGTACCGGGGCTACCTACATCCTCACATTAAACACGCAACAATCCACCCAAGACCAGAAGCCGTGCATTTTTCTCCTTACCCTACCATATGAATACAGCCGATGCAGCATCTATTCTCATCGGCCTTTAGTTTGCCAGACTTTTCCAGCAATGCTACATCATGGATCTGTTGACATAAGAGAAGACGTGGTGTGCCCAAAAGGAGCATGGAACCTTGCCACTATGAATCTTCCGGCATGGCGACTGAATTTGTTGCGTATGGAAATGGAGACAGCAATTTATCGTTTAGTGGTGAGGCAGTGGAATGAGTGTGTTGAAGAAGCGTCACTTGATATATCTTATTCCCCCCTACAATACTTTGCTTATCTAATGAATGCCTATAGTAGACTGGAGACGTTGCGCCATAGCAAGTCCAAGGATGAAATGGCAGTAATCTTGCGTACATGGGGCCAACAGATAGCGGCGGAAGAGGCTCAAAAGCCTTGGCTAGACTTTCTCGACCATGTTCAAGAGACCCTAACAGAATTTTCCGGTGCACTTCAGTGAAGTGAGGAACCTCTTAATACAAGACATAGATGCATATCTATATCCGCGATCACTGTAGTAGCCCCCAATTCAACCGGACACGGATGCACAGATGACACGGCGAAAAACCAATGGGGTCGGGTTCGATTGATATTGAAGTACGGTATCTGTTGCAACGGATTGAAGCGTACTGCGGACTAGTAATCTTGACGACAAATCTGAAGTCCGCGCTGGACGCAGCCTTCCTTCGCCGCCTGCGCTTTATCGTGCAATTCCCGTTCCCGGATGCCGAACAGCGTGCAGAAATCTGGCGGCGCGTGTTTCCGACATCTACGCCTACGCAAGGCTGGATATACCGAAGCTGGCAAAGCTGCACGTTCCTGGCGGCAACATTCGCAATATTGTATCGATGGTGTCTGACCCTCATGCCACAAGTTTAAGCATTCGTTTTGCTCGAATTTCTTCGGCGTGGCTCGATGCGATCAGGCCGATGCGGTAACTTGAGCGTAGCGATGCTGGCCAGCACAATGCCCAGCATGAGCGACATCCGCTTGCCCGGCGTGTGCCGTAACTGATCGGCAAACGCGCCTAATAAGCGCTTGGCTCCCGTGAAGCTCAACACGCGTGGCAATACGCCAGAGAGCGTCGCCGCAATGGCCATGGTCCATCGCACCCGATTGTAGGCCAGCAGGTAAATCGCGATTTCTTTCTCCACCATGGCTTTTGATTTGCAGCGCAGCACATCCATTTGCAATGTCGCCTTGATGGTACGGAAATCGACCTCAATATTCCAGCGCATCGCATAAAGGCGGTCAAGCGCTTGAGCTGGTACTCCTTCCGGCTCAAGCAAGGTCGTCACCAGAATCCGCCCATCGACTTTAATCTCGCGTATCCTCAATCGCTCCGGATAGCGGGCGTATTGCTCAGCACTCATCGAACCAGGCTTGGGCGGGCGCGGCCATTCCACTACATGATCGTGCCTGCCCAACGGCTCACCGCGCGCAAAGTCAGTGATGCGGCATCCGTGCTGCGCCATCACCACATCGCCGCCGCGAGC